>Ga0209013_10001590_pt1 | contig 20801 bp, 16 predicted proteins | sample Cruoilmetagenom2_FD_187291 | JGI IMG/M metagenome (GOLD analysis project Ga0209013, IMG submission 187291) | Oil polluted marine microbial communities from Coal Oil Point, Santa Barbara, California, USA - Sample 2 (SPAdes) (version 2) | ecosystem: Environmental > Aquatic > Marine > Oil seeps ...
AAATAGTTGATGCTGTTCGCATCTCCCTTCTGGGACATGATCGCCTGACCGATGTGAATGATCTCTGCCGCATCTTCACCGAAGCAGTGAATGCCGAGAATTTCGTGGCTCTCCCGGTGAAACAGCAGTTTCAGCATTCCCGTGGTATGCCCCGTGATCTGGGCTCTGGCGAGGTGTTTGAATTCGGCCTTGCCCACTTCGAAAGGCACGCCGGCTTCAGTGAGTTCCTGTTCTGTTTTGCCCAGTGAGCTGATCCCCGGGCTGGTATAGATGCCGGTGGGTACGTCCTTGACCAGTGACCAGTCACAGCGTCCCATGGCGATATGAGCGCCGGCAAAACGTCCCTGGTCATAGCTGGCGCTGGCAAGCCCCGGCGGACCGATGACATCACCAAGCGCATAGATATGTAGAGCAGAGGTCTGCAGAAATTCATTCACCTCTATCTGACCGCGATGATTGAGGCTGATACCAATTTGATCCAATCCCATATTCGCTGTGTTGCCGGTGCGTCCGTTTGCCCACAGCAGCACGTCACTTCTGAACTTGGCGCCTGACTGGCAATGCAGCACCACGTCATCCTCTCCGGCCTCTATCTGCGCATAGGAGTCATTGTGACGAATCAGCACCCCCTGATCACGCAGGTGATAGCTCAGTGCGTCGGTAATCTCGGTATCCATAAATGACAACAGGCTGGGGCGGGTATTGATCAGGTTTACCCTGAGATCCAGGTTAGCGAAGATCGATGCATATTCACAGCCAATCACTCCGGCGCCATAGATGGTGATGCTTTCCGGCGTATAGTCCAATTGTAGGATTTTGTCACTGTCCAGCACATGCGGGTGGTTGAAATCTATGTCATCAGGGTGATAAGGAGTGGAGCCGGTAGCAATGACAAAATGCTCCGCCCTGAGTTTCTCTGTAGAGCCATTATCCTGGGTTACTGTAAGCGTATGGGCATCATCAAAACTGGCAAAGCCATGCACTGCTGTAACATGGTTTCTGGGGTAGTAGTGGTTTCTCAAACGCACCTGTGATGTGATTGCGTCGTGCGCCTCCGCCAGCAGGTCCGGATAGGTGACATCCATATTGCCCAGGGTATGTTCGAAAAGCGGGTGATGGCGGTAATCAGCCAGCAACTGCACGGAGTGGCGCAACGCCTTGCTGGAAATGGCGCTCAAGTGCGTATAGCCGCCGCCCAGTTGATGATGGGCCTCCATGACTGCCACCCGTTTGCCGCTCCTGGCAAGACGCATCGCGGCGCCTTCGCCGCCGGGACCGCTGCCGATAATCACCACATCAAATTCTTGCACCTGATGATCTCCTCATGAAACTGCTGACTTTTATTTCATATAATACACCAGATCGATCAGTACGTCAGCATTAAAATAAGTGAAACCAGTAAGATAGAAGAGTATAGCGAGAAACAACTTAAGGAGATATGCGGAGTGTTGACGGCGTTATTTCATCAACTCGGCCAGAAATGCTCTGATCGAGGCGCGGAGCGACTTGATCAGAGCTTCCCTAAGGTTTCAGATTCCAGAATCTGATGCCGTGCAGTGATTGTTCTTCAAGAGCTGTCCGCTGGCTGGCGCCTTTTCCCTCGTCAATGAGCTGTTTGATATCGGCAATGACCATGGGATTGTGCAGGTGATAGATGTGTCCGGAGACGGTGCGCGTGCTCTGCGCAGAGAGATCGATAGTTTCAATGCCGGCGTCAAGAGTCAGCATCTCGCCTGCTTCTCCAAGGCGATTGGAGCCATGGACTTCATGGGAGAGCTTTAACGCGTTATCATTCTCCGAGGCATAGAGAGTGATGCGCCTGACAAGTGGCCGCAGCGGAGGCAGTCTCTGCAGGAATATTTGACTGTCAATGTCAGGGGCAATCAGAATAAGTTCGTTAAAAAGCTGTTTGGAAGGGTTACTGTAACTCATGCGGCTGAGAGCATCCAGCACACCGCGAGCTCCGAGGCTGTGTGCTACCAGGTCGATGCGCGAAGGTCCAAACCTTTTAGAAAGCTGTGTCAGGAATTTTTCCAAATGGGAGACGCTCCATGCGAGATCTGCTTCATCGTGGGTGTAGGTGAGCATGTTGCCGTTCGCCGGCCAGCTGAACAGCAGCATTCTGCCATGCAGATCCAGTTCACGCTGAAAAGTCGCTGCCCGGGTACAGGCCTTTTCGAAGCCGATGTTATAGCCATGAATATAGAACACCAGATTGCCGTTATCACGGGCAACGGAGGCTTCTACTCTTTTCCAGAACTCCTCCCGTGAAAACTCGTTGATCTCCTTGATCGACCTGATACGATCAGGAATATAGAATGGCGCAGAATCTGCGAGCTTCTTCAGACCATTAACAGGCTTGAACTCCATGTTGCAGATGCCTGCGTTGAGCCGCCCTCTGGAGTCGCCATAAAAAAACTCTCCGGGTTTGTCTCCCTCTTCATGGTTGCGCAGGGTTGCGTAGAGAACAGAGACAGCGGTGTCGTTTTCTTCTTCATCAGAAGCAAGCGCCTCGCCATGTTGGGTGGTGAACAGGATGCCGATAACAGTGATAAGCAGTGTTGAGGTCACTATATTTGACCACCAGTATCTTTTTGTCGGGCGCATTTGGGTGAGCTACATTCTGCATATATAAAATAATGAAGGCTCACTATAGCAGAGCCAAGACAATTCTTGATCTTTAACAGAATACGGTAACTTCTAAAAAAGTCCGTGCATTGCTTCAAATAGATCGTAGGGGGGATAAGCGACAGCGCATCCACATGAAACACTGGCGACCGCCATGGATGGCGGCAATGATTGTTCCTACAATCCTATTGCATTTCCTCCATCCATGGTGGTCAGAAGCGCCGGAAATGCAGGAGTATTTTCCGGCCACATTGGTGGATGCGGAAAAAAGACGCCTTATCCCCCCCCGCAAACTTTCAACCGCTCTTCCTGCACGGAGTTATTGAGATGTTGCGAATAAAGCAGCTCCTGTATAGTTACGCAACAGAGCGAAATAGCAGAGCAATAATGAAGAAAATAGTGGATCAGGTTGTTTCGGAAGCAGGGCGCATTATCCTTGGAAAAGAGCAGGCTATTCGCCTGGCGCTTGCCTGCCTGCTTGCGCGCGGGCATCTTTTGATCGAGGATCTTCCCGGGGTCGGCAAGACGACCCTCGCGCATACCCTGGCGAAACTACTGGGGCTGGATTATCAGCGTATCCAGTTCACCAGCGATCTGTTGCCGGCGGATATTATCGGTGTTTCGATTTTTGATCGTGACGACAGCCTGTTTCGTTTTCATCCGGGGCCGGTATTCTCCCAGTTGCTTCTGGCTGACGAGATCAACCGCGCCACCCCGAGAGCGCAGAGCGCCTTGCTGGAGGCGATGGAGGAGCGGCAGGTGACTGTCGAAGGTCAGACGCGCCCTCTGCCCGAGCCATTCTTCGTCATTGCGACACAGAATCCTTCGCATCAGATAGGGACATTTCCTCTGCCGGAATCACAGCTCGACCGATTTCTGATGCGTATTCATATCGGCTATCCAGATGCGCACGCCGAACGGGAGTTGCTTGCCGGAAGAGACCGCTATGAGATGCTTGATGATGTAGAACCGCTGCTTGCCAATGGTCAGTTGCAGCGTCTTCAGCAGGAGGTTGGCAATGTGCATGTTTCCGCTGCGCTGCTGAATTATATTCAGGCGCTGCTCGAACAGAGTCGCAGCAGTTCGGAGTTCGCCCAGGGGCTTTCGCCGAGAGCGGGTCTGGCAATCATCCATAGCGCCCGCGCCTGGGCCTTGATGGATGGACGCCGCCATGTGCTGCCGGAAGATGTCCAGATGATACTCCCGGCCACCACGGCGCATCGTCTCCACGGCAGCGCCGATACCGGTATCAGTGAAGGGGAGGGGCTGGCGAGGCTGCTTCTGCAGTCTGTAGCGATTCCCTGACAGCACCCATGGCCCTCTCTTTTCCATACCGGAAATGTCGTGCAGACAAGGATGGCGCCGCACACGTCGCTGTGCGCAAAATCTATATATTTCCCACCCGCTATGGTCTTCTCTATGGGCTGCTGGTGTTTCTGATTTTGCTGATCTCGGTCAACTATGCAAACAACCCGGGCTTTCTGCTCACTTTTCTGCTCGCCGGGTTGGGGATCGTGGCGATGCTTCACACCTGGAGAAACCTGGTGAATTTGCGCCTGCTGACGGGCCGGGCAGCTGCGGTATTTGCCGGCCAGCCTGCCACCTATGAGATTCGTGTGCGCAACAGCAGGGAGAGTGAGCGGCCGAATATCAGGCTGCGGCTGCCCGCCCATGATGACGTGGAGATGGACCTGCCGGCAGCGACGACACAAAGCCTCACTCTCCATATCGGGATCACCCGGCGCGGCCGTCAGCCATTGCCGCAATTTAAGCTCTCCACCCACTATCCACTTGGATTGTTGCGCGCCTGGTGTTATGTCGAACTGGAGATGCATGCTGTCGTCTATCCCGCCCCGGGTGCAGCCATGCCGCTCACAGGAGATGCAGATCACCACAGCCTCGATTACAAGGAGAGGAGTGGCGGCGGCAGTGGCGCGGATGATTTTATCGGGCTGCGACAGTATCGGGAGGGTGATGCTCTCCAGCAGATCAATTGGAAAACCTATGCTCGCGAACAGGGACTGCATATCAATCTGTTCACTGTTTCCAGCGCCCGGAGCTACTGGCTGGAGTGGGACTCCCTACCGGGTATGAAGACGGAGGAGCGTCTCAGCACCCTCTGCCGCGGCATTCTGGATGCCGGCGAATTACAGCATGAGTATGGTCTGAGGCTGCCCGGGGTGGAGATCAAGCCGGCAAGCGGCGAGAGCCACCGGCATCAATGCCTCACGGCGCTGGCTCTTTTTGGAAAAGAATGATGATTTCCGCCGAAGAGCACCGCCTCACTAACCAGGAATCGATAATCCTGATTGCTGTCATCTGTATGGCGGTTGTTCCGCATTTCACGCATACGAATATCTGGATCACGCTGTTCTTCATCGCCACGCTCGGCTATCGCATGGCGGCGATCCTGTTGCCGCAACTGCTGCCCGGTAAGCTGCTGCTGTTTTTGATTACTATTGCCGCGGTGGGGGTGGTGGTGGTCAATCATGCCCAGTTGGTCGACTGGCGCGTTGCTGTTGATCTGTTGATTGTCATGCTGGGGCTCAAGCTGCTGGAGCTGCGCAAGCGTCGTGACCTCTACATCATGCTCTTTCTCGGCTACTTTACGATAGCCTCCAATTTTCTCTTCAATCAGGGAGTATTGCTGGCCGCTTATCTGTTTGTAGTGGTTGTGGGGCTGACGGCTATCCTGCTGGAGACAAGCCGCAGCCGATCATTGCAGCGCCCGCTCAAAACTGTGGGGCTGTCACTGTCGCTGCTGCTGCAGGCTGTGCCGATCATGGTGGCGCTGTTTCTCTTTTTCCCGCGCCTGTCAGCCCCATTGTGGAGTCTTGGCATCGATCAGCAGCGTGGTACGACAGGCCTGAGCGACACTGTCTCACCCGGCAGTATCAGTGAGTTGATCCGTTCCCGGGCTGTGGCGTTCCGTGTGGATTTCGAGGGGGCTGTTCCTGCTCCTGAACTGCGCTACTGGCGGGGCCCTGTGATGTGGGAGAGTGACGGAACAAGCTGGACCCGGGGTGAACCTCTGCTGCAGCGGCAGATGAAATATACCGCTCAGGGTGAGCCGCTTGATTACAGCGTTACGCTGGAGCCTAGCGGCAGCAGATGGCTGCTCGCTCTGGATCTTCCCGATGCGACGCCTCCCCATGCAGTCATGCAGCCGGATTTCCAGCTCATTGCCGACAAGCCCGTGACACAGCGGCTGCGTTATCAGATGCGATCGCATCTACACTACAATACCGGTGATCTTCCCGCCAGTGAGCGCAGGCGCGCGCTGCAACTGCCTGCAAATATCACATCCAGAATGAGAGAACTTGCGCAACGCTGGGAGAACGAGGCGCAGATTCAGAATCATGGTCGCAATGAGAATCATGCGGCCGTTGTGACCGGGGCGCTGCGCTTTTTTCGGCAGCAGCCTTTCTACTACACCCTTTACCCACCGCTATTGTTTGATAACCCTGTGGATGAGTTTCTGTTTGAGAGCCGCAGGGGGTTCTGTGAGCACTATGCCAGCAGCTTCGTCACCATGATGCGTGTGGCAGGGATACCGGCGCGGCTGGTGACAGGCTATCAGGGCGGCGAGATCAATCCGCTGGGAGGGCACCTGGTCGTGCGCCAGTCCGATGCCCACGCCTGGGCTGAGGTGTGGATCAGCGGGGCAGGGTGGCAGCGTGTCGACCCCACGGCGGCAGTGGCGCCGGAGCGTGTAGAGCGTCCTTTTGACATTGATTTTGATGATGCCGGCATCGTCGGATCACCGATTCAGTTTACCCTGGCACAGTCCGGTTTTTTAAAAAGGCTGGCCCGGCAGTTTCGCCTGGGAAGAGATGCTGTCAATGCCTCGTGGCATCGCTGGGTATTGGGATATTCGAAGCAGAAGCAGGGCCGTATCATGGATCAGCTTGGTCTCGGTTTTGCAAAAGGCGCAGCCATAGCTATCGTCGCATCAATGCTGGTGCTGATATTCGTGATCGCGGCGCTGCTATGGTATCGGGGGCGGGAACGCGTGGATCCGGTGCAGGCGGATTATCTGCGTTTCTGCTCGCGAATGGCCAGGATGGGGGTTGTTCGTCTTCCCTATGAAGGGGCGGACAGTTATGCGCAGCGTATCACCGAACAGCGCCCGGATTTGAAAACGGCAGTCGATGAAATCATCCGCCTATACAGCAGCCTGCGCTATGGAGAAGCGAATGATGCGCACGGAAAAAGCGAGTTGCATCGGCTGGTGCGCGCCTTTCATGCGTAGATTGTAGGACAATTATCTTTCCTGAGCCCATGGGGAGGATCGCTCTTCAGGCCGCGAAAGCAATGTGATCTTCTGCTTCTCGATGAGGATCAGTTTGCTCTTGTAGAGTCCGCCAAGCGCCTTTTTGTATTTTTTCTTGCTGACGCCGAAGGCCTTGTAGATTGCTTCGGGGGGGCTTTTATCGGTCAGTGTTGAAACGCTGTCATGCTTTTTTAGATAGTCGAGGATCCGGGTTTCCAGCGCATCACGTGTCTGTTGATTATCCAGTTGCAAACAGAGATCGATTTTCAGGTCGGGGCGAATCTGCTTGATGTAACCATGGACTTTTTGACCGACTCTCAGTGGTTGAAAAATCTCATTGCTGTAGATCAGCCCCAGGTGTGTGCCATCGACGACGGCCTGGTAACCCATGTCAGTGCGATTGCTGATCAACAGATCGACTGCCTGCTGCGGCTTGAAATAGAAGGATTTTTCACTGAGATGGTCGTGCAGTCTGGTGGATGCCGCAACCCGGTCTGTCTCTCCATCAAGATAGAGAAAGACGACATAGGAGTGGCCGACCTGCATCGGCTTGCGCTGCTCGCTAAAAGGAACCAGCAGATCCTTGGGCAACCCCCAGTCTAGAAAAGCGCCAATCCTGTTGATGGCGACCACTTTCAGGTAGGCGCACTGGTCTACCATGGCAAAAGGTGTTTCAGTGGTGGCAATCAGGCGGTCTTCGGAATCCCGGTAGATAAAGACCTCCAGCCACTCTCCCGGCGCGCATCCTGCGGGGAGATAGCGGGAGGGAAGCAGGATTTCACCGGCCTCTTCACCATCGAGATAGATGCCGAAGTCAACGGATTTGACCACTTGCAAACGATTGATTTTTCCTATTTTTACCATCTTATCTCTCGAATAATCGTTCTTATTTTCATCCTTCTTCATAATATGCGCGCCGTCGATGCGCTTCGTACCTCAGCACATCCTATGTGCTGATTAAAAAAATGAGTAAATTTTGCGTTATTGATGTTCCCTCTCCCTCTCCTCGAAGGAGAGAGGGGTTTATCATACTCTTTTTGTGCGGGCCTGAATCAATTGCCGTGCTATAATACCCGGCGATTTTGGAATCTGACGTTTTACTCGCTTTTTGAGGATGTTTTCACCATGAAAAAATTACTGATTTCTGCTGCCGTAGCTGCTGCATCTCTGACGGCTGTCTCTGCTTTTGCTGGTGATGCAGCTGTTGGAAAGAGTAAATCTGCGGTTTGCGCCGCTTGTCATATGGCAGATGGTAACAGTGTTAATCCTCTGTGGCCAAAACTGGCGGGGCAGCACGAGGGTTACATTGTCAAGCAGTTGAAAGAGTTCAAGAGTACGTCTCGTAAAGAACCGATCATGCTGGGGCAGGTGGCGGCTCTGACTGAAGAGGATATGGATAACCTTGCGGCTTATTTTTCAAGCCAAACTCTGAAGGGTGGTGAAGCTGATCCTGCGCTGATCGAAGCAGGCAGGCTGCTTTATACCACGGGAAATGCGGAAAAGGGCCTTGCCGCATGCGCCTCCTGCCACGCACCTAATGGTGTCGGCAACCCTGCTGCTAATTTCCCCGCGATTGCAGGACAGCACACTGTTTATGCTGAAAAACAGCTGAAAGCTTTTCGTGACGGAAGCCGCGCCAATGATATGGGGGCAATGATGCAGGATGTTGCGGGTAAAATGAGCGATGATGAGATCAAGGCGGTCGCCAGCTATATCCAGGGATTGCATTGATGATTGCCTGAGTCAATCAAAGAAAAGAGAAGAAAAGGGTGGCGTTTGCCGCCCTTTTTTGTTTTTGATTTTCCGTGATTGCCGTGCTTTGCCCGCAATGGCAAACGCCTTACTCACTGCATCCCATGCCGGTGCAAACTGGTATAATTAAAAAGATGATTTCTGAAGTATTTGTTACCTGATGTATGAGTCCTATTTTGGTCTGAAAGAGAAACCTTTCAGTATCGCTCCCGATCCCCGCTATATCTACCTCAGCGACGCGCATGAGGATGCGCTTGCACATCTGTTGTTCGGGGTGCAGGAGGGCGGTGGATTTGCGCTGATGACCGGTGAGGTCGGCACTGGCAAGACAACGCTGCTGCGCACCCTGGTGCAGCAGTTGCCTGAGCATATCGATCTGGCGCTGGTGTTCAACCCGATGCTCTCGCCACTGCAGTTTGTTGCGACGGTTTGTGACGAGCTGAAAATCCCCTATGATGCCGACAAGGCAAGCCTGAAACTGTTGATCGATGCGCTCAACAAACATCTGCTTGAGGCCTATCTCGATGGCCGTAGAACTATTCTGGTTATCGACGAGGCGCAGTCGTTGTCGGTCGAGGTGCTGGAACAGATTCGCCTGTTGACCAATCTTGAAACGACACGGGAAAAGCTGCTGCAGATTATTCTCATTGGTCAGCCCGAGCTGCGGGAGACGCTGGCGCGAACTGACATGCGTCAGCTGGCGCAGCGCATTACAGATGTTTTTCATCTTGAACCCCTTGGCATCCAGGATGTCCGCAACTACCTGATACATCGGTTGACCATAGCAGGCGCGCAGAAGCCCATTTTTTTAGACTCGGCAGTGCGTGCGATATACAGCGCTTCAGGTGGCGTGCCGCGCCTGGTCAATGAGCTGGCTGACAAGGCATTGCTGGCCGCCTACGCCAGGGAGAAGCGTCAGGTTGACAAAAAGATGGTGCGAGAGGCGTCTAAACAGGTGCTGGCAAGCAATAATGAGAGCCAGTTTGGCTGGTTATGGGGTGTCACTGCCGCAGTCGTGATCCTGGCAGCTGCCGGAATACTCTATCTCTGGCAACAATCTGTTCCCACAGCAAATGATCACATGCTGCAGCAGCCGATGACTTCCGGGCAGGGGGGAGGCAATCAGACTCCGGCTGCAGCTGTTAATGAGCAGCCTGTTGCACAACTCTCTGTGGCGGATGATACGCCTGTTTTGATCAGCAATGGCGTCAGCACGCCCTATGAGCCACCAGAAGTTGCTGCAGATCAGGCGGCAGCACCGCAAACTGGAGATTCGATAACTCCCCCGGTAGATTCTGAAGCCCTGCCTGCGCAAGCGACTGCTGAGGTCTCATCGACACAGCCGTCATCGACGCCAGGAACCGGGGAGGGCGTTCTTCATCCGCAGGTAGAGCAGAGAGAAGATCGTGCCGGGCGGGTCATCACCGACCAGGTGACAGACGCTGAGAAGGAGAGCGATGAACAGAGCAACAAGCAGACCATTGCCCTCGATGAGTGGATTTATGATCATAGCGAAGAGACTTCCAGAGAGAATGCGCTGAAGGAGCTGGTTTCAGTTTGGGACGTGGATGTCGATTCGCGCAGCGATCCCTGCAGATCGATTACCGAATATGGCCTGCAATGTCTGAAAATGAGTGGCAGCTGGGCCATGATCAACGAGATCAATCGTCCGGTGATTATACAGCTGCATCTCGACGATCAGCATTCTCATTATGTGGCGCTGCTGGGAAGCGACGATGAGTCTGTGGTGATACGCTTCAATGCCGAGGTGTATCATTTTTCACGTAGGGAGCTGAGCGCCAGATGGTTTGGTGAGTTTGAGTTGATCTGGCAGGAGCCGCCGATGGGCTTCAGGTCTGCAATGCGACCCGGTGACAGTGGAGAGCAGATCGAATGGCTGCGTGATCGTCTCGGGGAGATTAACGGAGAGGAGATCCCGACTGAGAATGGCGAGGATCTCTTTGATGAGCCGCTGGCTGAAGCGGTGCGCTCTTTTCAGGCAAGCAATCATCTGAAGCCGGACGCGATGGTTGGAATGCAGACGATTATTCGTCTTAACTCAGCCTCTCCATCGGATAGCGGACCCCGTCTCAGGGTGAAGGGATAAAGGAACCTGTCCAAGAATAAAAAACCTACTGCGGAAATGCTATTTTGGCCAGATTTTCCGCTCATTTTGTTCAGCACATCCATGTGCTTCACCCCTTCGGGGCTTACGCGAAAAATCGATCCGGTCGATTTTTTCGTTAACATAGATCAACTATTCGCCTCAAATGATCAAAAAATCTGACTCAAAATTGCATTCCCTCGCTACGGTCCCTATTCTCGGACAGGCTCCCTTGTGTCTCTGATACTCGACGCATTGCGAAAATCTGAACATGGGCGTCATGGCGCCTCGGACTCCGTGCTTCCGCTGATTGTGACGCCGCGTGCGGGCGCAACGCGAAAAAAGCGGGTTGCGTATCTGCCGATCCTGATTATGCTGCTCGTTGTAATAGCAACAGTCGTCATCTTTATCTATCGGGAGACGATATTTCCACCCCAAACAGTGACTCAGATGCCGGCAACAGCACCTGCAGTTGCAAAGCCACAGTCGCAGTTGGTTCAACAGAGTCAACAACAGAGGAGAACGACGCCGCCAATAAGGAAGGCTCAGCAGGCAGCGACTCATGAGTTTGGACCGACTGATTCTATTCCACCGGTGGGTAGTGAAAAGCCGCCTGTCATCGGGACTGAAGTCCCGGCTCCACTCCCTCCAGTTGCTGATCGCCCGAAAGTGGTAAAGCGAAGTCTGCCGCAGAAGCCTGAGTCAGTAACACCGCCTGAACCGAAGAGTAAACCCATACCTGAATTCACACCTAAACCCAAACCTGAATCTGTCAAACGGGATGCAATTCCTGCTGCACTCTCAACATTTCCCGCAGATTTTATTCGCAAGGTGCAGCCGCTGCACCTTGATTTTCATGTCTACTCCTTTGATATCAGCAGGCGTATGGTCTATATCAACAACCGCGAATATGCCGAAGGCGATCGTTTGAAAAACAGTTTAAAAGTTGTTCGCATCGTTCCACAGGGCGCGGTAATGCAATGGAATCAGCAGTCATTTTTGTTGACTGCGCAGGATTAACTCTTGTCTGATCACTCTGTTTCCGTGGGAAGAGTGTAGGATGCGCTTCGTTCCTCAGCACATCCTATGTATGTATCAGGCATTTTGGGCATATTTCACCATATACAATAATCAGGTTGCATGTTGTTTGATATGAGTTCATATAATCGCTGCTTTGGAGGTATCGCCCGGCTCTACGGGGATGTGGGACTTGAACGCCTTCAGCGCTCACATGTGTGTGTGGCCGGCATTGGCGGGGTAGGTTCCTGGGTTGCTGAAGCCCTGGCCCGCAGTGGTGTTGGAACGATCACGTTGATCGACATGGATCATGTCTCTCTCTCGAATATCAACCGCCAGCTTGTTGCGCTGCGCAGTACACGGGGGAAAGCCAAGGTAGAGGTGTCGCAGCAACGTATCAATGATATCAATCCTGCTTGCAGGGTTATCCTGCATGAAGATTTCGTGACGCCGGAAAACCTGGATGAACTGCTTGATCCGGCTTTTGATGCGGTTATCGACTGTATCGATAATTTTCGCCGCAAAGCGGCCCTAATTGCCTGGTGCCGGCGCAAAAAGATCACTGTCGTTACCGTTGGCGGCGCAGGCGGTAAAAGCGATCCGACAAAACTGCGGATCGCTGATCTCAGCCGCACACACAAGGATGCACTGCTCTCGCGAACACGCAAGGAGCTGCGCCAGCAATACGGTTTTTCCCGCAACACCCGGAGGCGCTTCTCAGTGCCGGCTGTCTATTCAACCGAAGAGGTGGAAGCGGGGGAGGGAAGTAGTCTCAACTGCGGTGGACTTGGCTCGGTGACGCATATAACTGCGACTGCCGGACTGTTCGCGGTCTCCAGGGTGCTGGAGTCGCTGTGCAGGCGTGATTGACTCCGTCGAATAAGAGCTGATACGGGTATAGGATGTGCTGAATCATACTCGGAGCATAGAGCGTCAATAGCCTCAGCACATCCTGCACAGGCTTTCATAAGTTCTGACGTATTCATCAGCCTGCTGCAGTACAAACTTCTGAAAGCTCCTGGCGGCCGGGGAGAGCCGCTTGCCCTTGCGCCTGACGATATGCCATTTGCGCATGATCGGAAAATGTGCGGCATCCAGAATCACGAGGTTCCTGCTCTGCAACTCCAGTTTGATGGTATGCAGTGAGACAATGCCGAGTCCCAGCCCCGCCATCACGGCATGTTTGATCGCCTCGTTGCTGCTCATCTCCATGGTGCTGACAAAATCGTACTGATGCTCATGAAAAAAACGTTCGATGGCCGCCTTGGTGCCCGAGCCCTGTTCACGTACGATAAATTTGCATTTCACCAGTTCGTGCAGTGGAATCTGCTTTTTCCCTGCCAGCGGATGCCCGGGAGGGGCGATCATCACCAGCGGATTGTCCATGATCTCTTCGGAAATGAGTTTCAGGGTCGTTGGCGGCTCTCCCATGATTACCAGGTCGGGATCATAGTTATAGAGTTGATCGAGCAGTGATTCGCGGTTGGTGATGTCGAGAGAGAAGTTGATGCCTTCATGCTGCGCCGTAAATGCGGCCAGCATGTGAGAGATCAAATGATTGGCTGTCGTCGCGGCCGAAACCCTGATATTTCCCTGGTCACTGCTTTTCAGGTCGCCAAGCGCCGTGATCATGTTGTTGTACTGGGCGGTGACGTCACTGCTGTATTTGTGCATCTCCCTGCCGGCGGAGGTGAGCACGATGCGTTTGCCATGACGCTCGAACAGCTGCATGTCGCTGATCTCCTCCAGTTGCTTGATCTGCATCGAGACGGCTGGCTGGGTCATATGCAGCCTCTCTGCAGCGCGAGTGTAACTCTCGGACTGCGCCACGGCTTCAAAGATTTGAAGTTGTCGGAGTGAGATACGCATAATAATCAGTACTTGTTCAATGTCATTTCGACCGCAGGGAGAAATTTTCGCGCCCATATTGAATAGCCGAGTTTCAAGATTTCTCCCTGCGGTCGAAATGACAGGATTGCCTCCGGTCGAAATGACACATGACCCTGCAGAGGGATTCACCGGGATCCGGGGCAAGGAGTTTCCGGCTACCTGACTTTAATCATGGAAATTGCGATTCATCAACGAATTTCGATCAAAAATATTGGCATTTATTAGTAAAACCAAGTATTCTAATCGAATTCGCAGGGTGTTCCCCCGCGGCTATATTTTTTATGGTCATGTGCCCGGCATGGCCCATGTTTTTTGTGATGATTTAATTTAATTCGGAGAACTGGATTATGAACCAGACCTATTATGATGCTGTAACCAAGATGGAAGGAATGGGTGTTAATGAAGAGTATATTCAGGGTTGGCAGGCAGGTTTTCTTCAAAACCCCAAGCGTGAAGAGCAGCGTGTAACAGAAGCTTATGAAGCTGGATACACCGATGGTGAAGAGAAAAGCAGCGATAACTTTGCCAACTGGACCTGAATTTCAGCGTTAACCTGGTTCGTTGTCTGATACAAAACCCCGGTACGCCGGGGTTTTGCTTTGTTGACAGGTACAAGCAATTCCAAGAAGAGAGAGACTATGGCGGTTATTGAACTGAGCGAAGAGAATTTTGAAGAGACCATCAATAACAATGATTTTGTTATCGTCGATTTCTGGGCGCAATGGTGCGGCCCCTGCAAATCCTTTGCGCCAACCTATGAGAAGCTCTCCGCGGAGTTTCCCGATGTTGTCTTTGCAAAAGTAAATACCGAAGAGGAGCAGGGGATTGCCGCTCACTTCCAGATTCGCTCCATTCCCACGCTGATGATGTTCCGTGAGCAGATCATCATCTTCAGCGAAGCCGGCGCCCTTCCCGAACCGGCATTCAAGGATATCATCGAACGCGCATCCGACCTGGACATGGCTAAGGTGCGCGAGCAGATCGCCGAAGAGCAGACAAAAAAAGCATGACCTGTTTTTTAACCACAGATGCACACAGATAAACACAGATTAAAGTAATTTTTTAATAACCCCGTGTGCTCGATTCTGCATAGGATGCGCCGATGCGCCAAATCGATGCGCTTCGTTTCACTCAACACATCCTATGAATTGTTGCCATGCACGGGGTTATTGAGAAGTAACGTTGGTCATTCATAACGGTCTGTTCTTGCGAGTGTACATCCAAGCTGAAATACGAGTACTTGTTGGACTCACTGCTATCACTAACATTTAACGCAGACAGAGCTATTCTTTTTATCCCGCCAAAATACGCGGCCAGCGTTCATGCACGGCCTCTTCATCCTGCGGTTCAATGGTGACTACATAGACGCGCTGTTCATGGTTGTTTCTGGCGACAAGGCCCTGAATCCACTTGCCGCTGGTGACATCAAACCAGTGGCTGGCGCCTTCGATATCCTTCTCCATGAATTGTGAAACAGGAAGCTTGACCGGAGTCGGAAAAAAACGCTCCCAGCGTCCTGCGTAGATCGACTCCAGCCGCGCCCATCCGCCCAGAGGCAGGAGCCCGTTCTGTTGTTGACGTCTTCCCCAGGGTAGCAGAATGGTCTGGCCATCCCTCTGTCTGACAGGAAGTTGCGCAGCAGGATTCGGAAAGTAGTAGCGATACTCCTCATTATTGTGTCTGAAAAAAACGCCGCCGCACATGGTTTATCCGCTAAATTGTTTGCCTGTGGCCGTTCGGCTTCCATGCCGGTGCGATCACGTTGGGCATGTCGGAGCGCTCCAGCAGGCGCACCGGGGTCAGCGTGTATTCACCGTAGCGTTCATTGACGGCATCCATCACTCTGTTAACCCCCTCTCTTTTGCTGTTGTCGATGGCGAACAGACTCTGCTGCTGTTGCGCCGGTTGCGGATCAAGCGCGGTCACCTGCACCTGGAAGCAACCCTCGCCATGCCAGTAGTGATCTAAAAAAGCGACACATTGAATGTAAATAATTTTGCCGTCATCTGTCGGTTCGGCAACTCTGCTTCTGCTCTTCAGCCACTGCTGCCCGGTCTTGAGGCCGATATAAAAGGAGTGCGCCTTGAGTTGATGTTTGCGCAGACGATATCCCACTTTTTCGCTCATGTGCCGGTAATAGGTTAGCAGTACGCTGCGCTCCCCAGTGTCGGGCGGAATCACCTTGCCGTGCCCCATGCTCTTGGGCGCTGCGATCTCTGTGATCACCGCCTCGGGATCCTTTCCCTGCGCCATCAGCCAGATACGACGCCCCGGATTGCCGAAGCGCCGCGCCAGCTCGCTGACGGGGATGTTTTTCATCTCCCCACAATAGGTTACGCCGCGCTGTCGAAGATATTTTCCAATCCCCTTGTTGATGCCGCACAGCGCCGTGACGGGGGCGTTGCTGAGCGCATCTTCCGCTTCCCACGGCGGAATGATGGTCAGGCCGTCGGGTTTATGCAGTTTTGCCGCATATTTTGCCGTGGTTTTGTCACCGCTGACACCGACGGAGCAGAGAATGCCGGATGTCTGCAGTACAGCCTGCTTCACTTGCCTGGCAATCACCGCTGGTGGACCGAGCAACTGCTGGCAACGGGTGATGTCGAGAAAGGCCTCATCGACGGAGAAGATCTCGATATCCGGCGTAAACGATTCAAGCGCCTGCATGATGGCAGTCGATACCTTGACATAACGCTGCGGCCGGGAGGGGGCCTGGATCAGTTGCGGGCAGTGCAGGCGCGCCTCCTTGAGGCGCATGCCGGTCTTGATTCCCCATGCGCGCGCCTCGTAGGAGCAGGTGATAATAGTGGAGCCGCGCCGGCCATTGGTGATCGCGATCGGACGCCCCTGCCACTCGGGATGGTCGAGCTGCTCGACAGAGGCAAAAAAGGCATTCATATCCATGAGGATGATGGCGCGTGGCCACAAGGTGTCGGCTGTTGTCATGATGCTGTGAATCGTCCGCGAATCGTCTGTGCTTACCGTACTACAAATGTTCTATATTTAGAATAGCGGAGAACGCTTCAGGAAGCAAATGATTCGGGGGTATTTGTAGCCACCTCTCCCTCTGGGAGAGGGTTGGGGTGAGGCCTTCCGGTAACGCAGACCCGGTTTTGAATCTGGCCTGAATGCGCAAATGTTGGAGCCTCTTGTAAAACTCTCAAAAGCTGTCATTTCGACTGAAAGGAGAAATCTTAAGTTATTGATAAATAAGATTTCTCACATTCGTTCGAGATGACAAAACTCACTATTTACGAGTTTTTCAAGAGGCTCTTCCTGAACACCAGGTAGTAGTTTGTACGCAACAATGGCTTGTCATGAATCAACTGGAAGCCAGCCCTGGTCACTTCATCAATGACGGCATCCTTGCCGGCGCGAACGTGGCCCATGACCCAGTTGGAACTGCGATGCGGGTCACGCCGGAAGTCTATGATAATCAGGGCGCCGCCCGCTCCAAGCGATCTCCGAATCGAAGCAAGCATGCTGACGGGGTACTCGAAATGGTGGTAGGTATCGACCAGAAAAGCGATATCGATCGAATCAGCCGGCAGAGAGACATCTTTGTCGCTGTTGACGATACCCACAACATTTATGAATCCCTGCTCACGAGAAGTCCGCAGAATATTTTCAACAAATGGCCGCGAGATATCGACAGCATAAACCTTGCCTGCCGCTCCCACCCTGTCAGCAAAGAGCCGGGTAAAGAGTCCCGTACCTGCGCCGATGTCCGCCACAACCATCCCCGGTTTGACACCGCTTGCTGCAACGATTGCATGACGCTTGTCAAAGACCTCCCTGCCGGGGCGTTCAAAGGTATTGACCCACTGCCGCCAGTCCGGATTTTGAAAATAGCTGTTGATATCCGGTGACACGGCTTGTTCCTCTGCGGACAATAGGGGAGCGAGCAGCATGAGAGAGCAGAAAAGAGGGATGCGGACGATTGATGTCAGTGAATGATGCATGTGTTTCTCGTAATTTCTCAATAACTTTGTGCATGGTTTGGGATTGGATAGGATGCGCTTCGCAAGCTCAGCACATCCTATGTGGAGCCGGAAAATTTGTTGTTGGCTTTTCCGCTGTGCCACAACCACAGCTTGTGCAGCTCCATGATGACCACCACCGACAGCGCCAGTCCCAGCAGTGAGAACCAGTGTTGCAGTGAAACCGGTTGAATCCCCAGAACATCACTGAACCAGGGGGTGTACATGGCGCCGATATGTATCAACTGCGCGGCGGAGGTGCCGAACAGCAGTATGCGGTTGCGCATCGGGTCGTGGCGGAAGATGGAGAGTGTCTCCGAGCGGCAGTTGAAGACATGCACATTCTCAAACAGCACCATCAGCAGCAGGGTGCCGTTGCGCGCCTCGTCGATCGTATAACCCCACTCCAGCAGTGTTTTGAAGAGGAAGAATGCGACAATGCCGATGACCAGAGCAGAGCTGATAACCCGCTCGATCATCAGGCGATTGAAGATCGATTCTTTGGGGGAGCGGGGAGGGTGGTGCAACTCATCTCCCTCGCCGGGTTCGAATGCCAGTGCAACATCCTGGATGCCGTTGGTTACCAGGTTAAGCCACAGCAGCTGCACCGCCAGCAGGGGGAGGGGAAGGCCGGTCATCAGGGCCAGGGTAAACAGCACCAGTTCGGCAGCACCGGTCGAGATCAACAGGAAGATCACCTTGCGCACATTGGCGTAGGAGATGCGCCCCTCTTCGACGCCGGAGACGATGGAGTTGAAATTATCATCGGTAATGATGATATCCGCTGTCTCGCGGGCAACGTCGGTGCCGCTCTTGCCCATGGCAACACCAACATGCGCCGCCTTTAGTGCAGGGGCATCATTGGCGCCATCGCCGCTGACCGCCACAAAGTGTCCGTTGCGCTGCAGGGAGCGCACGATGTCGAGTTTTTGAGAAGGTTCGACGCGTGCAAACACATGCGCATGCCGGGTCAGTTGATCGATCTCCTGTTCACTGCTTGTAGCGTGCAGTTGCGGTCCCGTGACGATTTGCTCTTCATCTTTTGCCAATCCCAGCTGTTTGGCGATGGCCAATGCAGTGGCGGGATGATCGCCGGTCACCATGGCCACCTCGATGCCTGCTTCACGGCAGGTTGCCACCGCAATTTTTGCTTCCGAGCGCAATGGATCAATCATGCCGACGAGCCCAAGCAGCGTCAGGCCATGCAGGTGCTGTTCACCGAAAACCTCTCCGTCAGGAGGTTCTCTGTCGCCGGTGGCAATAGCAAGCACGCGAAAGCCCTGGCAGGCGAGATCATTCGCCTGCTGCTCAAGAGTGGAGATATCGATAGCAGCATCCTGACCCGGCAATGCCATGGTGCTGCACATGGGCAGCAGCTTCTCAAAGGCGCCTTTAACGAACATGCAGCGCCTGTCGCCAATCTGATTCAATGAAGCAGAAAAGAGCCGCTCTGACTCGAAGGGGAGGGTGCTCACCTCGGGAAAGGCATTAATCGTCTGCGCTTTGACGATCCCCGCCTTGTGTGACATCACCAGCAAGGCCACATCAACGGCGTCGCCATAATGTCTCCATTGGTGATCGTGCACTCCCAGAAAAGCATCATTGGTCAGAATCGAAGCAAGGGAGATGCGTTCCAGCAACGCCATCTCCTCATCTGATGGCGAGGCATGCGGCGGCTTGATCTCACCTACAGGAGTCGTCCCTTCACCCGAGATCTTCCAGCAATCGCCATTGGGAAAAAGTATGCGCCGGGCTGTCAGCTCATTGACGGTCAGGGTGCCGGTCTTGTCGGTCGCGATGTAGGTGCAGGAGCCAAGTGATTCAACTGCCAGCAGACGACGGATGATGACATTGCGTCTTGCCATGCGCCGCATGCCGATGGCGAGCGCAACGGTGAGCGCCACAGGCAGACCTTCAGGGATGACGGAAACCGCAAGCGCCACAGCCAGCATGAAGATTTCATCAAACGGCATGCCGCGGGAAAAAGAGACAATCGCCATGAGCAAGGCGGCAACACCAACGAAAATGGCTATGCGGTGCGTAAAGGTCTCCATGCGCACCAGCAAGGGCGGCTTCGCTGATTCACCGTGAATGACCTCAGAGGCAATCGCTCCCAGCTCCGTTGACAGCGCAGTTGCAACCACAACGCCGCTGCTCCTGCCGCGTTCAACCATGGTGCCGGCAAATACCATGTTGCAGCGATCGCCAAGAAAGGTATCAACCTCAAGGAGATCATCTGCTTTTTTCAGGACTGGCACCGACTCACCTGTCAGCAGCGACTCGTCAACTTCAAAATCATGACTGGATAACAGGCGCACATCCGCTGGAATTTTTTCCCCCGACTCCAGCAGCAGAATATCTCCCGGAACCAGCTTTTCAGCATTGATTTCGGATGTGTCGCCGTCACGCAATACGCGGCTTTGCGTCGTGACGAGTTGCTGCAGGGCCGTCGCTGCCCGCTGGGCGGAGAACTCCTGTATGGTGCCGATGATGGCATTGATAAACAGCACGCCGGTGATAAAGGCCGCATCCGACCACTCCTGTATCACGACGGAAAAGATGGTTGCTGCAACCAGGACATAGATCAGCGGACTGACAAACTGTGAGAGGAAAATCATCGCCAGGGCAGGCGGTTTGGCGCGGGGCAGGCTGTTCGGGCCATACTGCTGAAGCCTGGACTCGGCATCTTCGGTGGTGATGCCCGCTGTTGTTGAGTTCAGCTTCCCGACGATGGCATCGCCTGAGATGGAGTGCGGCGATTCAGGCAGCGGAGTTGTTGCCGGTCCATTCACAGCATTGCGACTCTCTGACGCCTGGGGATTGCTCATTCTGACAGGTTTCATTGTAGATGCTGGTATAGATGATAGCGCACAGAACCGGCGCTTCCACAATTTTGCTCCCTTGCCCCCCCGGGAGAGGGTTGGGGTGAGGGGCAAACTTCCAGACCAGTTTAAAATAATTCCATCCTGTTAGCTATCTCTCACTCACTCTCAGATCAGTGACTGCATGTACGTAGATATATTTGACAAAAGAGGTGTAAAACAGCACAATGCGCAGCCTATGAGCATACGCGCCCGTAGCTCAGCTGGATAGAGTACCTGGCTACGAACCAGGTGGTCGGAGGTTCGAATCCTTCCGGGCGCGCCATATAGATCAA
>Ga0209013_10001591_pt1 | contig 20776 bp, 20 predicted proteins | sample Cruoilmetagenom2_FD_187291 | JGI IMG/M metagenome (GOLD analysis project Ga0209013, IMG submission 187291) | Oil polluted marine microbial communities from Coal Oil Point, Santa Barbara, California, USA - Sample 2 (SPAdes) (version 2) | ecosystem: Environmental > Aquatic > Marine > Oil seeps ...
GAAAAGGAGGAGAATCTGCTCGTCTGGACGTTCCCGCCCGACTTTATCGAGCGCTTGAGAAAGGCACTACTGGAGATAAATCCTCAGCTGGCAGGAGCGATACCTGATGGGAAAGAGAATTAGTTTTTTACTGGACTGAGGAGGTTAAGATATGCTGAAAAGAGTACTAATTGCAATTCCATTGATCTTGATCGTATGGGGATTTGGTTGTTCTAAACAGCTATATATCCGCTGCTGATAAGGAGGTACAGGTGGAAAAGCTCCTCAAGAAATTCGAACGTTATATAGTTATCGGATTGCTTGCAATGATGGCGCTGGTGGTGTTGCTCAGCACAGTGGAACTTGCTGTCATTATAGTTGAACGAATGCTAACGGGGGTGCCGAAATTATTTCTTCTTAACATTCCAGATATGCTTGAAATTTTTGGATTTTTCATGATGATTTTGATTGGCCTCGAACTGATAGAAACCATTAAGATGTATTTGGTGGATGAATCAGTTCATGTTGAAATAATCTGTCTTGTTGCCATCGTTGCGGTCGTCCGGAAAGTTATCGTCTTGGATGTCTACAAATTACCACCCGTCACCCTGCTTGGCATAGCTGCAATCATCTTGGCACTATCTATTGGATATTTCTTCATCAAGAAGGCAATGATCGAGAAAAACTGACCGATTTAAGAATCTTAGCCTTGATCAACTAAGCACTAATACTTCGCAGTATCTCCGCACTAATCGAAAATCTTACCAAGAAATTCGCTTTGCCAGTCACATTGACGTGTCCATGAATGTGATTATATTACCAGGGATCATTACTGGAATAATTAATTTTAGTTCAGTTCACGTGAATGCTAACAAATTGGATATCGTCTCAGGCGATTGTAGAGGAGGCTGACAATATGAAAAGAGTACTAATTGCAATTGCATTGATCTTGATCGTATGGGGATTTGGTTGTTCTAAACAGTTTGGGACAGAAACCCAAGAGGATAATCCTGATGCGCCGGTGATCATTGACTACTTCGCTGCCGAGGTAATTCGCCCTGGCGCCACGTGGAGAGTTTACCTCCATGCCAAAGACAAAAATGGAGATATGAGAGATATCTCTTGCGCGCTGGTGCAGAGAGGCCACGGCTTATCCAACAGTGTGACCCGCCTTAGTGAGGAACACAGGGAAGAGGTAGCAGGATTCCTATTCTTGAGAACTCCCAATGACAACAATCTGAGGAAGGATTCCTTTACTTTGAGGGTGTTGGTGCGAGACCAACAGGGTAACAGAAGTGAGCGGTTGGAGTTACCTCTCCGATTCCGCAGCGTATCAGAACAAGAAATACCTGAAAAATGGCAAGAGAAGGGTGACGTTCGTCTTGGCGCCATACAAGTTCAGATGCGGTCCTGGTTTGATCGGAGGAGGTAGAGTCGCCGACGATAGATTCGGCGTGACACGGACTTGTTCGTTCTGCCCGATATTCGAGCCTCAGACCAGGAATAATCGTCACTATCCAAACCTCTAGAAAAGAAAAAGGACCCACGATTACTCGTAAGTCCTTGATTTAATTTGGCAGTCCCAACGGGACTCGAACCCGTGTCTTCGGCGTGAGAGGCCGATATCCTAGACCACTAGACGATGGGACCGCAATGCCGAGTGATATGTTATCAGTTATAAGTTAACTGTCGTAGGAGAAAGATATTCGGAATTATGTCTCACAATTGATAGATGTGCAGAATAGCGGCTGATGTTTTTCCTATAACTAATAACGGATAACCAATAACGTTTAACACCAATGGCTGGGGGAGGAGGATTCGAACCCCCGTAGCATGAGCCAGAGTCATGCGTCCTACCTCTAGACGATCCCCCAACGAAGCAAGAAAAATAGACCATAGATTCACTAAAGTCAAGGGGAAAGTCGCTACCCAGCTAGCTGCCAGCTGGGCGCAAGCGCCCACAAAGTGCTTGACAAAGCAAGGGCTTTTTTTATACTTACCAGTTCAATCTTTACGAAAGTAAAAGTTTAGGAGATGGTGATCTTTGAAAGTTAGGGTGGATGAGCTTCCAGATTCCGGTAGAGTGGTGCACTTCCACGAAACTGATACCTGGTTTTCTTCCAGAATGCGTTCTGGAGAAGATGCGGGTGAAATAGCCCTGGCCCAACCCATTAACGTTGATCTGGAGCTTGTCCCAGAGGCGGAACAGATCAAGCTGAACGGTCAGTTGCAAGGAGCAGTTCGCCTTAGGTGCAGTAGATGCCTGCAGGATTACGTTCTGAAGTTGGATGAGCCCGTAGATTTGCTGCTGCTGCACCCTTTGTCGGCAGGTACTCCGGAAGAGATTGACCTTCGACCTGAAGATCTGGACAAGGGATTCTTTGACGGTGTCACCATAGATGTAGACCTAATCGTCGCTGAGCAAATCTTCCTGGCGCTGCCGCAGCAGCCGATATGCCAAGCGGATTGCCAGGGACTCTGTTCCGGTTGCGGTGCAGACCTGAACCGTGAAGCATGTAAATGCGAAAAGAGAGAGACAACTTCCGCCTTTGATGTACTTCGATCTATGAAGCTGGAAAAATAGACAATTCTTAGCCGCGTCCCAGGCGGCCTTTTAAGAAAAGGAGCGTATCGGATGCCTCTTCCTAAGAGACGTCACTCAAAAAGTAGATCAAGAAAGAAGAGAACGCACTACAAGCTCGAGCCGCCATCGCTCTCCCTTTGTTCTCAGTGCAACGAACCCAAGTTGCCGCATCACGCATGCCAGAGCTGTGGAGCGTACAAGGGGAGGGAGGTTCTCCAGACAGAGGAGGAGAAGTAAGCGACCCCAACGGTTTCTGGAGGTAGTCTCCAGCCGTTTATTTTTTTGCTCAGAGTGCGGACCGGACGGTCCGGTCCGAGAGGAATTGGGGGTAAGTATGAAGGAGGGGCTATCGTGAATCGAAGTATAATCTTAGGAACCGGGTCAGCGGCTCCCAAGAAAATTCTCACCAATCAGGATCTGGAGTCCATGGTAGACACTTCAGACGAATGGATCTCCAGCCGTACGGGAGTCAAACAGCGCCATATAGCAGAGGACGGCGACACCACTTCTTTACTTGCCGCAGAAGCGACCCAGCGGGCTTTGGAAATGGCAGGGGTAGAACCTGAGGAAGTGGACATGATCGTGGTGAGTACCACTTCGCCGGACATGATTATGCCCAATACAGGTGCCTTGGTGCAAAAGCATCTGGGGGCTTCCAACGCTTTTGGTTTTGACGTTTATGCGGCTTGTGCCGGTTTCGTCTACGCCCTGACCATTGCGGATAAATTTGTGAGAGATAAGCCGGAGAGCAAGGTGGTAGCCATCGGAGCCGAACTCCTCTCTTACATTACAGACTGGCAGGATCGAAATACTTGCGTGCTTTTCGGTGATGCTGCAGGGTCTGTTGTGCTTAGCGGTACTAATGACGGGGACCGAGGCATTCTATCTACCCACTTGCATTCGGATGGCCGTCTTTGGGAATTGCTTCATATCCCCGGTGGGGGGGTTGTCTATCCTCCTAGTGCAGAGATGGCCGAGAGACGGGACTATTGTATTCGCATGCAGGGCAACGAGGTGTTCAAGCATGCGGTTCGTTCCATGGCTGATGTGGCCCAGGAGGCTCTGACCGCAAACCAGCTTGGACCGGATGATATTGACCTTTTCATCCCACACCAAGCCAACATACGGATAATGAAAAAGGTAGCGGAGCGCTTGGAGATTTCTCCTGATCGGGTTTATGTGAACATTGAACGCTACGGTAACACTTCATCCGCGAGTATTCCGGTGGCCCTGGACGAGGCTAACCGAGACGGCCGCCTCAAGCGGGGAGATCTAGTACTGTTGGATGGATTTGGCGGTGGATTTACCTGGGGAGCAGTAATTTTGCGTTGGTAGGGGGTCTCCTTGACCGTCGCGCTGTTCACCGTTTTGTCTACGAGAGGAGGGATTAAGTGGACTACTTTTTGACCGAAGAACAGCAAATGATCCGAGAGATTGCGGCTAAAATCGCTACAGAGAAGGTCCGTCCAGTGCGCGCTGAACTCGATGAGAGCGAAGAATTCCCTTGGGACATTATGAAGATCCTGGCGCAGTCGGACCTCTTTGGGATCTATCTGCCGGAAGAGTACGGCGGTTCGGGAGGAGGGGTTCTCGAGAACTGTCTGGCAATCGAAGAAATGGGTCGGGCGTGCATTAGCGTGGCCACCACTTTTGCGGCCAGTGGCCTGGGGGCCTATCCCATACTGCTTTACGGCAGTGAAGAGCAGAAACAGAAGTATCTCTCGCCCATCGCCAGCGGCGAAAAGCTGGCGGCATTTGGGGTAACAGAGGCCAATGCCGGCAGTGACGCAGGGGGTATTCAGAGCACTGCCAAGCGTGATGGTGACCATTATGTTCTCAACGGAACCAAGCAGTGGATCACCAACGCTGGAGAGGCCGAGATTTATACGGTCGTCGCCATGACAGATCGGACCAAAGGTGCCAGGGGAGCAAGCGCGTTTGTTGTTGAGAAAGGAGATCCGGGCTTTTCCTTCGGCAAGAAGGAAAAAAAGATGGGTCTCAGGGCCTCGGCCACCAGAGAACTCCTTTTCAACGATTGCCGCATCCCCGCAGACCGACTCATTGGCCGGGAAGGCACGGGTTTTATCATCACTATGAAAACTTTTGATGTGTCGCGGCCGGGTATCGGTGCCCTGGGGGTGGGTCTGAGCCAGGGTGCTCTGGACATTTCGGTGGAATATGCCCGCAAGCGGGTGCAGTTCGGCAAGCCCATCATTGCCTTTCAGGCCGTGCAACACATGCTCGCAGACATGGCCACGGAAACGGAGGCCTCCCGCGTTCTGGTCTATGCCGCAGCACGGTACATTGACAGTGGAGCCAAAGACATCTCCAAGATATCGGCCATTTCTAAACTCTATCCAACCGATGTTGCCATGCGGGTAACCACCAACGCTGTGCAGGTGCTGGGAGGCTACGGTTATATGCGTGATTACCCTGTGGAAAAGATGATGCGTGATGCCAAAATACTGCAAATTTATGAGGGGACAAACCAGATTCAGCGCAACATCATCGGCCAGGAATTGAACAAGGAATACGGCCGCATGAAGGAAACCTTCTTCTAGGTGGTTAACCGGTTATAGGCACCAATAAATAATTTTAGGCATTTTAGACACTTAATTTCTTTGGAGTTCCCTCATGCATATCGTTGTTTGTATCAAACAGGTTCCTGATGCCAAAAACGTCCGCATTGACCCAGAGACTAATACCCTGGTGCGCCAGGGTGTGGACAGCATAGTCAATCCCCACGACTGGTATGCGGTGGAAGCTGCCTTGCTCTTACGGGATGAATATGGCGGCAAGGCAACAGTAATGACAATGGGACCGCCCCAGGCTGAGGAGGCGCTCAGAGAAACCCTGGCGTTGGGTGTGGACGAGGCCGTGCTTCTGAGCGATCGGGCTTTTGCCGGCGCGGACACCTGGGCCACTTCGTTGACTCTGGCTCGGGCTGTCGAAAAACTAGGACCGGTGGACCTGGTAATCTGCGGTAAGCAGGCCATTGATGGTGACACTGCCCAGGTGGGTCCGGGACTGGCAGCGCATTTAGATCAGCCTTATACTACTTATGGCCGTAGGCTGGAGTTGGTGGATGGAGATCAGTTGCGGGTAGAGCGTCTCACCGATTTCGGTTACGAGGTGGTGCAGATGGCACTGCCAGCGGTGGTTACTGTGGTAAGGGAAATTGGTGACCCTAGAATGCCTGGGCTCAAGCACAAGATGAGGGCGAAAAAACTGGAAATTCCCACCTGGGGTGCGGCTGACTTGGATCTGAATCCAGAAGAAGTTGGTTTGCAGGGCTCTTTCACCCAGGTAGTCAAGGTATTCAGTCCTCCGCCGCGTAGCGACCGAGAGATGATCACCGGCGAGGTGGAGGAGCAGGCAGAAAAACTATTTAAGCTGTTAAGGGCGGGGAAGGTACCGGGTCTATGAAGGCCAAAGTTGACAAAGAAAAGTGCATAGCTTGTGGCGAATGTGTGGAAGTTTGTCCGGTTGAGGCCATAGAGATAGTGGACGAGATGGCGGAAGTGGATGACTCCTGCAACCTCTGCGGCCTCTGCGTAGATTCCTGCGATTATGAAGCCATTGACATGCCCGAGGTTGATGCACCTGAGACCGAAGACCTGGAGTCCTATAAAGGCGTCTGGATTGTTGCTGAGCACCTCAATGGTGAGGTGCACTCAGTTTCCTGTGAACTCCTGGGAGCCGGTAGGACCCTGGCTGACAAACTCGGAGTGGAACTGGCAGCAATACTGATTGGAGATCAGCTCCAAGATGCTGCTCAGCAACTAATCGGCTACGGTGCAGACCGTGTTCACCTGGTGGAGCACGCAGCCCTTTCTCCTTTTAATGACGAGTCCCACTCCCAGGTACTGACGGAACTTATCCGACAGAAAAAACCGGAGATTCTCTTGGCGGGGGCGACTGCCATGGGGCGTTCGTTTATTCCCCGGGTGGCGGTAGCTGTAAAAACCGGCTTGACGGCTGACTGCACCGGACTCGATATTGGCGAAGATGGACTGCTGTATCAGACCAGACCGGCTTTTGGCGGTAATGTTATGGCTACCATTCTCTGTCCAAACCGTCGGCCGCAAATGGCTACGGTCCGGCCCATGGTAATGAAAAAACGGGTTTTCGACGAGCAGCGCCAGGGAGTGGTGGAACCGTTCACTCCCAGTCAAGAGGCCATTACCTCCAGGGTAAAAGTGCTTGATACCGTAATCCAGGAACAGGAAACAGCACGTCTGGCCGAGGCCGATGTGGTGGTCACTGGTGGCCGTGGCTTACAAAAAGCTGAAAATTTTGATGTCATCGAAGAGTTGGCCCTTCTACTGGATGGTGCTGTTGGCGCTACCCGAAGTGTGGTGGATGAAGGGTGGAAGGCTTACAGCCACCAGGTGGGACAGACAGGCAAAACGGTTTCTCCCAAACTCTACATGGCTTGCGGCGTATCAGGAGCCATCCAACATGTGGTGGGTATGCAAGGCTCTGAGATCATTGTGGCTGTTAATAGAGATCCCGAGGCACCCATTTTCGACATTGTGAATTACGGGGTGGTGGCGGATCTCTTTGAATTTCTGCCTGCATTTGTGAAGAAAATAAATGAAAAGCGAGGAGAATGATTAAATCCTAAATCTCAAATCTCAAATCACAATGACTAAGGTTTCAGTATTCAGATTTCAGCTTTTATGTTTCTTTTTCCTGACACCTGACACCCGACACCTAAAACACTGAGATTTGGATATTGGAATTTGGGATTTTTCCACACAGGGGAGGGCACATGGCTGAAGACAGCAAAAAGGTTGCGGTTGTTACGGGAGGTTCACGAGGAATCGGTCGTGCAATTATCATGGCTCTTGCTGAGCCGGGCTTGACAGTGGTTTTTAATCACTTCGATCCACCTGAGGACACGGCTGCTGATGAAACCATCCAAATGGCACAGGACAAGGGTTGTGAGATTGAAGGAATACGGCTGGATGTCGCAGATTATCAAGCGGTTCAAGAGTTCATTGCCGGCGTGATGGACCGTCATGGGCGTGTTGACATCCTGGTCAACAACGCCGGTATTACCAGGGACACCCTGCTGATGAGAATGAAAGAGGTGGATTGGGATGCGGTGTTGGCGGTAAACCTCAAGTCCGTTTTTAACTGTACCCAGGCGGTTGCACGACACATGACGAAGCAGCGCTACGGCCGGGTTGTGAACATAGCCTCAGTAGTGGGGGCCATGGGCAACGCAGGTCAGGCCAACTATGCCGCATCCAAGGCTGGCATCATGGGCTTCACCAAATCGGTGGCTCGGGAACTGGCAAGCCGGAATGTCACGGTAAATGCAGTGGCGCCTGGTTTTATCGAAACTGAGATGACGGCGCAGCTTCCCGAGAAGGCCAAGGAGGCCTTTCTAACCCAAATTCCCCTGGGTCGTGCGGGTCAACCTGAGGATGTTGCCCAGGTGGTGAAATTTCTGATTTCAGAAGAGGCCTCATACATTACGGGGCAGGTAATTCATTTGAATGGTGGGATGTATATGTGAGCGCCTAGCGGTTCTCACACTAAGCACTAGGAACTATACACTAAGCACTTTGATAAGAAACTAGTGAGTCCTTGAATGGATTTAATCAGATTTTTTACGCTTCCATTGATAAGGTGGTGGAATTGGTGGTCAAGAATGGTGCCTAGTGCCTACTGCTTAGTGCCTAGTAATCTATGACGAGGACGTTGCTCGTCAGGACAAACGTTTAACCGAAATCGGGGATTAAGCAATGCAAAGACGGGTCGTGGTTACGGGTTTAGGTTTGGTGACACCGTTGGGAATCGGTGTAGAGGAGACCTGGTCTGCCCTAGTGGCTGGCAAGTCAGGAATCAGCCGGGTTACCAGGTTTGACACCACTGGCATGGCCACCCAGATTGCCGGGGAGGTTAAAGAGTTCAAAGCGGAAGACTATGTCTCCCGCAAGGATCTCAGAAGGATGGACATATTTACCATATATGCTCTGGCGGCGACTCGAATGGCCATAGACGATGCCAACCTGAACATTAACGGCAACAACGCCGATCGGGTTGGAGTTGTTATCGGCTGCGGCCTCGGTGGTCTTGCAACCATTGAAAAATATCATCGGATTATGCTGGAGCAGGGACCCAAGAAGATAAGCCCTTTCTTTATTCCCATGATTATCGCCAATATGGCTCCAGGTCAGATTTCCATATTTTTTGGAGCCAAGGGGCCGAACGTCGCCATTGAAACGGCCTGTGCCGCCGGCACTCACGCGGTAGGTGACGCCTTCAAACACATCCAACGTGGTGCTGCCGATGCGATGATTACAGGAGGTGTGGAGTCAACTGTCACAATGCTGGCCATAGGAGGTTTTAACGCTATGCGGGCCCTCTCAACCCGCAATGATGAGCCGCTAAAGGCGTCTCGTCCTTTTGACCGAGACCGAGACGGTTTTGTTCTGGCCGAGGGCAGTGGCATTCTCATTCTGGAGGAACTGGATCACGCCCTTGAACGCGGAGCCACTATCCACGCAGAGATAATTGGCTACGGCCTGACCGGAGATGCCTTCCATATTGCAGCTCCGGCACCGGAAGGTGAGGGGATGGCCCGTTGTATGCAGATGGCCGTCGATGATGCGGGAATCAGGCCCGAGGAAGTTGACTACATTAATGCACACGGCACCTCCACCGACTTGAATGACAAGTTTGAAACGCAGGCGATAAAGACCGTTTTTGGAGAACACAGTTACAAGCTGGCTGTTAGCTCTACCAAGTCCATGACCGGACACCTTCTGGGAGGTGCGGGTGGGGTGGAGAGCGCTATAGCCGTGCTTACCATCAAAAACGGCATCATTCCACCGACAATCAACTACGAGAATCCGGACCCGGACTGTGATCTGGACTATGTCCCCAATGTGTGTAGGGAAGCGGACGTACGAACAGTACTTACCAATTCGTTCGGTTTCGGCGGCACCAATGCCGCTCTGCTATTTCGTCGCTATGAAGCCTAGAATTATATTCCTCCTGGGAGAGCGAACATGAAAGTCATTATCGGCAGCGATCACGCAGGTTTTTCAATGAAAAGCCAGGTCAAAACCGTGCTGGAAGATATGGGACATTCTGTGGAAGATGTGGGCTGCCACAGTGAAGACTCCGTTGATTATCCAGTCTACGGCAAGGCTGTGGCGACCGGGGTCGCCAGAGGTGAATTCACCAAAGGCATTCTTGTCTGTGGCTCCGGTCTGGGTATGTCCATGATTGCCAACCGCTTTGTTGGTGTGCGTGCAGCACTGTGCAACGATCTTTACAGCGCTGTTTTAAGTCGACGACACAATGACGCTAATCTATTGGTAATGGGGGGGAGGCTTATCGGGGCCGACCTGGCGGGTGAGATTGTTAGAACCTGGCTGGTGACTGAATTTGATGGCGGGCGTCATCAGGGCAGAATAGCGCAACTGGACGAAGTGTAGCCCGGAAGGACGGCCATATCCTCGGTCGTAGCAGGCGATTCATGAAACATCCGGGCTAAAATTCCCCATCTGTCATTTCTCGTTTAGCATCTCTGATTAACACTTTCCATTTTGCATTTATCATTATACATTGCGAAATCCTTCGTTATTTGCTATCTCACCAATGAAAAATGCGAAAGGGGAAGTGGCGGTGGTGAGTGACTCCACCGTTTGCAAAGAGGGCCAGCATGTCAGAACTGGAAACAATAGATCCACAAATTGCAGAATCAATTAGGCTAGAGGAGGAAAGGCAGCTTCAGAGGCTGGAGCTCATTGCTTCGGAGAATTTCGCCAGTCCTGCAGTCAGGCAAGCCCAGGCGAGCGTCTTGACCAACAAGTATGCTGAAGGTTATCCCGGTCATCGATATTATGGCGGCTGCGAATTCGTGGATACAGCTGAAAGCCTGGCGATCGAACGGGCAAAAGAGTTGTTTGCTGCTGAATATGCCAATGTTCAGCCTCACTCCGGTTCACAGGCCAACATGGCGGTGTACTTCTCGATCTTGCAGCCCGGAGACACCATCATGGGTATGGACTTGCGCCATGGAGGTCATCTGACCCATGGCAGCCCCGCCAATTTTTCCGGCAAACTCTTCCGGGTGGTTTCCTATGGGGTAAACCGGGAGACTGAGACCATCGATCTGGAAGAGTTTGAACGACTGGCCAGGGAACACCGACCCAAACTGGTTATTGTCGGAGCAAGCGCCTATCCGCGGAGTATCGACTTTGGTTTTTTTCAGAGAGTCTCTGAAGAGATCGGCGCTTATCTGATGGTGGATATGGCCCACGTAGCCGGCCTGGTGGCTGCTGGGCTTCATCCTAGTCCTATCCCACATAGTGACTTCGTGACTTCCACCACCCACAAAACTCTCAGGGGACCGAGAGGGGGGTTGATTCTTGCCAGGCAGAACCACGCCGAAAAGCTCAACAGAGAGATTTTTCCAGGCATACAGGGAGGGCCTCTCATGCATGTTATAGCTGCAAAAGCGGTGGCGTTCAAAGAGGCTCTAAGCGTCGAATTTCGCGCTTACCAAAGACAGGTGGTGAACAACGCCAAGCGGTTGGCGGCAGAGTTGTCTGAGAGGGGTTTTCGTCTCGTCTCTGGAGGCACCGATAACCATCTGATGCTGGTAGACCTGAGAAGAATTGGCTTGACCGGGGCCCAAGCTGAGCTCACTTTGGATCAGGCCTGGATCACGGTTAACAAGAACAGCATTCCCTATGATCCGGAAAGGCCGGCTGTAACGAGTGGCATCCGGGTCGGCACCCCGGCAGTGACCACGCGAGGAATGAAAGAAGAGGATATGGCAGTAATAGCCCAGTTTATTCACCAAGCGTTGGCGGCTGGTGGTGACCCTGATATCATAGAGCGGGTTCGCGACCAGGTTGCCGATTTCTGCTCGCAGTTCCCTCTTCACAAACCTGTATATGAGAAGGAGGCGAGCTGAGTTATGACGCGACCGAGTTGGGATGCTTATTTCATGGAGATTACCAGGCTTGTGGCTCAGCGTTCCACCTGCCTCAGGCGTCGGGTAGGAGCCGTGCTGGTGAAAGACAAAAGAATACTGGCAACCGGATATAACGGCGCTCCATCGGGTTTGCCTCACTGTCTCGATGTCGGTTGCCTGCGGGAGAAGAATGATATCCCGTCTGGTGAACGGCACGAACTCTGCCGCGGTCTGCACGCCGAACAAAATGTTATTATCCAAGCGGCTCGCCACGGCATACCAATTCAAGGTTCCACCCTCTATTGCACCACGCGGCCATGTGTTATTTGCGCCAAGATGGTCATTAATGCTAATATTGCTGTTGTCTACTTTGAAGAAGGGTATGCGGACGAGCTTTCCGACCAGATGTTTCGGGAGGCCGGAATCGAGTTGAGTAACTGGAAATCACCTGCCGGAGGTGAGGAATGAAATGCCAGTTTTGTGATCACCCCAAGACTCGGGTGCTTGACTCCCGTCCCGGAAAGGACAACAACCACATCCGGAGACGACGGCAATGTTCTGAGTGCGACGGGCGGTTCACCACCTTCGAACGGCTCGAGGAAAACCTTGCCCTGGTGGTCAAGAGGGACGGCCGGATGGAACCCTTCGATCGAAACAAAATGCTGGCCGGCCTCAGACGATCGTGCACCAAGCTGCCGATAGCAGAAGACCATCTCACCAGAATAGCGGGACTCATTGAAAACCGGATTCAGGAAAGCCGGCGGCGCAAACTTCGCAGTCAGGTTTTAGGAGATTGGGTAGCAGCCGCTTTGCAAGAGATCCATCCGGCAGCCTATATTCGCTACAGCATGGTACACCGGCAGATTCATGATCTCCAGGACCTGCAGAAACTCTTGGATGAGGAGTTACCCTAGTCAGGATATTTCACCACAAAGTACGCAAAGATCACCAAGGAAGTTTTCTCAATAATATGACCCTTTGAGTTCTTCGTGGTTTCCTAGGTTGTCGCGAAACTGGACAAGACTGGTTTTAAACAAATCGCGGCTAAGAAGCGGAAACAGTGACCAGGCAAGGATCTTTGACAAAAGAAGATGAGCAGTTCATGCGATTGGCCCTGCGTTTAGCTGGTCGTGGTGTAGGGTACACTTCTCCCAATCCCATGGTGGGTGCGGTGCTAGTCAAGAACGGCCAGGTTGTGGGGAAGGGGTATCACCGCAAGGCGGGAACCCCTCATGCCGAAATCCATGCACTGCAGGAAGCTGGCAGCCAGGCGCAGGGCGCCACCCTGTATGTGACCCTGGAGCCATGTAATCATCAGGGACGAACTCCACCGTGCTCCGAGGCTATTGTGCGGAGCGATGTGGCTCGAGTGGTGGTTGGCTGCAGTGATCCCAATCCTCGAGTTAGCGGTGGCGGCGCGAATTATCTCCGATCACAGGGAATCCTCGTCGAAGAGGGGATTCTCGAGGACAAGTGCTTTCGACTCAATGAACCGTTCATCAAGCACGTCACCACTGGCTCGCCTCTGGTGGTTGCCAAAGCGGCTGCCAGCTTGGACGGCAAGATTGCTAGTCATCTTGGTGACTCCCGCTGGATTTCCAATGAGCGCTCACGGCGATTTGTCCACAGGCTGCGTCATGCAATGGATGCCATATTAGTAGGGGTTGGAACTGTTATTTCTGACGACCCCAGTCTCACTGCGCGTCTTCCTGGAAAGAAAGGTAACAATCCACTCCGGATTATTCTGGACACCCACCTGAGAATTCCGCTTGAAAGTCAGGTTGTAAGTCAGACCAACGAGGTTCCGACCCTCATAGCATGCGGACCGGAACCTTACCAGAAGAGAAAGTCTGCTCTCGAAGCGCGAGGGGTGGAGATTTTATCGCTACCGCTGGCGCGGGGACGTGTTTCTCTGTCTGCACTTGTGGAACATCTAGGCAATCGTGACATTACCAGTCTGTTGGTGGAAGGTGGGGCTGAAGTTCACGGTGCTTTTTTTTATGACAATCTTGTAGATAAGGTGTATCTTTTCTTTGCGCCAAAAATCATTGGTGGCAGTAGCGCTGTGCCTGTGGTAGGAGGCATCGGGGCTGCGAGCGTGGCTGACGCGTTGACTTTGAGGGATTTGAAGCTTCGCCGCTTCGACGATGATATAATGGTAGAAGGATACTTGGAGCAGTCGGCGCTTTTTGTCGCCAGGAAGAATAGTAAAATACAGGAAGAATCTGACCAGTAAGAAATCGGCAGTAGGCATAGAGCATAGAGCATAGGGCATGGAGAAGGAAGGACTGCATTTCACTACTCCGTGCTCGAGCCGATGAAAATGCGCAATGAGAAATGAGGAAATGAAATGTTCACTGGCCTGATTGAGGGAACCGGCAAACTGAAAACCATAGAGCCACGTGGGAAAGACATGCGTCTCAGTATTCAGGCGTCCTTCGATCTGGAAGGGTTTCAGACCGGTGAGAGTGTTGCGGTGGACGGTGTCTGTCTCACTGTGGTTTCTTGGCAGGCGAGAGCCTTTACCTTAGACGTTTCCCAGGAGACCTTAAGTCGCACCACTCTTGGCCAACGGTCTGTGGGGGATGAGGTTAATCTGGAGCGGGCTCTCCGGTTGGGAGACCGTCTTGGTGGACATCTGGTCAATGGTCATGTGGACGGCAAGGCCAGAGTGATGGCCAGGAAACAGAGGGGAGATTCGCTGGTATTCGTATTCGAGGTGGTAGCAGAGCTTGGTCGTTACATCATTGAAAAGGGTTCGGTGGCAGTTAACGGCGTGAGTTTGACAGTGAATCGTTGCGATGAACAGAGTTTCGACGTCAACATCGTGCCACACACCGCCCGGGTGACCACTATTGGAAGCTTGCGGGTCGGTGACGAGGTGAATATAGAAGTTGATATTATTGGGAAATACGTGGAGAGATTTGTGCGTCCTATGCAGGAGAGCGATTCTCCCTCAACCGGTGGGGTAGATCGAGGCTTTCTGGCGAAGCACGGGTTCTTCTAATATGTGTCTTGTTGTTTGTGATCAGTTATTCGCAGTGCGACGTTTTTCATATACTAAATAAGAATTGGAGTTTAGCAATGCCAACAGCGAAAATTGCTGAAGCACTAGAAGAGATCAGAGAAGGAAGGATGGTCATCCTCGTGGATGATGAGGACCGGGAAAATGAGGGTGATCTCTGTATGGCTGCCGAGAAGGCGACTCCGGAAGCCATAAATTTTATGGCCAAGTATGGTAGAGGCTTGATCTGTCTTTCCTTGACCGAGGAAAGGGTTGAGCACTTACAGTTGCCCATGATGGTGTCCAACAACCAATCCAGATTCGGGACTGCTTTTACCGTCTCCATTGAGGCCCGGCAGGGGGTGACCACTGGAATTTCGGCAGCGGACCGTGCCACCACTGTCTTGGCGGCGGTGGACCCTGAGGCCAAACCAGGAGATCTAGTGAGCCCAGGACATGTCTTTCCGCTGCGGGCTCGCAAGGGCGGAGTCTTAGTACGTACCGGCCAGACCGAGGGATCAGTTGATTTGGCCAGGTTGGCGGGTCTGAATTCTGCCGGGGTCATTTGTGAGGTCATGAAAGACGATGGCACCATGGCGAGAATGCCGGACCTGGAGATATTTGCCGAGGAGCACGGGCTCAAGATAGTAACCATCGCAGATATTATTGAGTACCGCATGCGCCACGAAAGCTTCGTTCACCGAGCCGCCACCACTCTGCTTCCCACCATCCATGGAGGTGAATTCACGGCCATTGCTTACACGAACGATATCGATACGGTCCAGCACATTGCCTTGGTAAAGGGCGAGATTGACCAAGAGGCAGAGGTCCTGGTGCGTGTCCATTCAGAATGTCTCACCGGTGATAGTTTGGGTTCACTCCGGTGTGATTGCGGTGACCAGTTGCATCGAGCCATGGAAATGCTCAATGATGAGGGCAACGGCGTTATTCTCTACATAACCAATCACGAGGGCCGCGGTATCGGGTTAGCCAACAAACTCAAGTCCTATGCACTCCAGGATCAAGGGAAGGATACGGTGGAAGCCAATGAAGCTCTGGGGTTTAAAGCTGATCTCAGGGAATATGGTATCGGTGCTCAAATTCTGGTGGACCTTGGGGTGAAGAAGATGCGGCTGATGACCAACAATCCCAAAAAGATTGTGGGTCTAGAAGGGTATGGCATTACCATCACCGAGAGGGTGCCCATAGAGATTTCGCCCAATCCCTGTAATCTCGATTATTTAAAAACCAAGTGTTCGAAGATGGGTCATCTGATGAAGCTGTCCCAGGAGAAAGAAACGGAAAATTATTAGGATTTTAGATTTCAGATTGATCCAAGTAGTAACCATAAGACTCACAATCTCCAATCTTCAATCCATAAGGGGGGTTTAGAATGCCGAAACCTGTTGAGGGGAAACTGGAGGCGAAGGGCCTGAAGTTTGCCGTGGTAGTAAGTCGTTTCAACGATTTCATTTGCGACCGGCTGTTGGGAGGCGCTCTGGACGCTTTACTCAGAAACGGTGCTTCGGAAGCTGACATTCAAGTGGTTAAGGTTCCGGGAGCCTGGGAGATTCCTCTCACCTCCAAAAAGCTGGCTGAACAAAACAAATATGACGCCATCATCTGTCTGGGGGCTGTTATTCGAGGTTCCACACCTCATTTTGAATTCGTTAGCGCCGAAGTTTCCAAAGGAGTTGCGGCTGTGGGGCTGGAGCACAGCATCCCCATCACTTTTGGAGTTCTCACCACCGACAGCTTGGAGCAAGCCATCGAACGCGCCGGATCCAAGGCGGGCAACAAGGGCTTTGAAGCAGCACAGGCAGCCATTGAAATGGCAAACCTCATGACCCAGTTAGGTTAACCCATCCATTCGCCTGATGCCGCACCGACTCAGCGATGTGAGATATGAGATCTGGGATATTATTAGACTTTGGTAAATCGCAGTGAATCTCACATCCGATATCTCACATCTTTAGTACTTTAGTCATTTTAGACACTTTAGACATTTTTGGCATTCTTTAGTGTAGGCTGGTCAGAGCTCACTACCAGCATTGAGCAGGACAAATATGAGTAGTCGACGCCGATCTCGAGAAATGGTCATCCAAGTACTTTACCAGGTTGATATGGCCCAAAGTGACATCGGTGAAGCCCTGAGGCTATTCTGCGAGCATTTTAAGGCTCCCGACAGCATAAGAGATTTTGCAGTTGAGCTTGCCAATGGCGTACATAAACATCGAGAAGAAATCGATACTCTGATCAGTCGGTTTTCAGAGAATTGGAGGTTGGAGAGGATGTCTGCAGTCGATCGCAATATTCTCCGACTGGCCATATTTGAACTCCTTTACCGTGCGGACATACCGGCCAAGGTTTCCATAAACGAAGCGGTGGATCTTGGTAAGAAGTATGGTTCAGAGGATTCCGGCTCGTTCATAAACGGCATTCTGGATAGAATTAGAGTAGATTTGGAAGAAGGGACACTCAAGGATGCCACCGCGCCAGAACAGAGACTTGGCGACCTGACCCAGAGAGGCGTGGATTCCAAGGAGGCAGCAGGCCGTAAGCAGTAGGAACTAGGAACATTGGTGTTGAAAATGCGGGAGGCAAGATGGAGGCCAAATATAATCCCAGCGAAATCGAACCCAAATGGCAGCGGATTTGGGAAGATCAGCGGATTTTCAATGTAACCGAAGATGCCAGCAAGCCCAAATATTATCTCCTGGAAATGTTCCCCTACCCCTCGGGACGAATCCACATGGGACACGTGCGCAACTACACTATCGGTGACGTGGTGGCCCGGTACAAGACGATGCGTGGATTCAACGTTATTCATCCCATGGGCTGGGACGCTTTCGGCATGCCGGCGGAAAACGCTGCTATCAAGGCCAAAAGCCATCCCGCTACCTGGACGTACAATAATATTGACCAAATGAAAGAACAGCTGAAGCAGATGGGTTTCAGCTACGATTGGAGCAGGGAACTGGCCACCTGTGACGTCTCTTACTATCGCTGGGAACAGTTGATGTTTCTCAAGATGTATGAACAAGGTCTGGCATACCGTGAAAAATCTTATGTGAACTGGTGTTCTACGTGCCAGACGGTGCTGGCCAACGAGCAGGTCGAGGGCGGGCTGTGTTGGCGCTGCAGTCATGGGGTGGAACAAAAGGAGATGGCACAGTGGTTTCTCAAAATCACTAATTATGCGGATGAGCTGTTGGAATATTGTGAGCGCTTGCCAGGTTGGCCGGAGCGGGTGCTCACCATGCAGCGAAATTGGATAGGAAAGAGTCACGGGGCCATGATCCATTTCCCCTTGGAAAATTCTGCTGAACCCATAGAAGTTTACACCACACGTCAGGACACGGTATTCGGGGCAACTTTTATGAGTCTGGCCGTGGAGCACCCGCTGTCCTTGGAACTCTGCAAGGGGAGACCGGAGGAACCGGCCGTCAAAGAATTCATTGAAAAGACCAAACAGACACAACGGAGTGAGAGGACCTCCGAACTCCTTGAAAAAGAAGGTGTATTTACTGGAGCCTACTGCCGCAATCCCATGACGGACGAGCGGATGCCTATATACATTGCCAATTTTGTCCTGATGGAATACGGCACTGGTGCTGTGATGGCGGTACCCACACATGACCAGCGGGATTTTGAGTTCGCCATGGCTTATGATCTACCACTGAAAGTGGTAGTAGATCCGTCTGGTGGTGAGCTGGACGGCGACACCATGGAAGCGGCATACGAAGAAGATGGGATCCTAGTCAATTCAGGCGAATTTAGCGGCTTGAAGAGTGCAGCTGCCAGAGAGGCCATTAACCAGTATCTGGAATCGAACGGGCTGGGTAAGGCTGCTATCAACTATAGGTTGCGAGACTGGCTCATTTCCAGGCAACGTTATTGGGGGGCTCCCATACCTATAATTTACTGTGACGAATGTGGCATTGTGCCCGTGCCGGATGAAGATCTGCCTGTCGTTTTACCCCTGGATGCCAGTCTCACGCCTGCTGGTGGGACACCCCTGCCAACCCTCAAAGAATTCGTCGAGACCACCTGTCCCGCGTGTAAGGGCAATGCCAGGCGGGAGGTGGACACTATGGACACATTTGTGGAATCTTCCTGGTATTTCATGCGTTACACTTGTCCAGATTACCAGGAAGGACCATTGGATAGAGGCAGAAACGATTACTGGATGCCGGTGGATCAATATATCGGCGGCATTGAGCACGCCGTTCTCCATTTGCTTTACTCGAGGTTTTTTACCAAAGTGCTCAGAGATATGGGAATGGTGGGGCAGGACGAGCCCTTCACCAACTTGTTAACGCAGGGAATGGTTTGTAAAGAGACGCTCCGCTGTTCACAGCATGGCTGGCTGGCTCCGGAAGATGCTCAAGAGGAGAAGCCGGAGGTCTATTGCTGTCGTCATTGTGGGACTCTGGCAGAGATTGGCCGCAAAGAAAAGATGTCCAAGTCCAAAGGAAACGTGGTTGACCCTGGTGCACTGGTTGAGCGTTACGGTGCAGATACGGTTCGTCTCTTCTGCCTTTTCGCCTCGCCGCCGGAAAAGGATCTGGAATGGAGCGACCGCGGCGTGGAGGGTAGCGCCCGCTTTCTCAATCGGCTCTGGCGATTGGTCCATGATGAGCTTGACAAACTTCAGGGAATTGCTCCGTACGATGGCACTGAGCCGATAGAAGGTGATTTGAGGGCTTTGCATCGCAAGACCCATCAGACTATTAAAAAGGTCACTGAAGATATCGAGCAACGGTTTCATTTTAATACTGCCATCAGTGCGGTCATGGAACTGGTGAATGCCATCTATCAATTTCGTTCTGAGGTTCGTTACGGTCCTGAGGCTCTTCCTGTTCTACGTCTGGCAGTGGAGATGGCCATAATCCTGATCTCACCCATGGTGCCGCACATTGCAGATGAGATGTGGCAGACTCTGGGGCGCGAGAAAAGCGTGGTGCAAGAACCCTGGCCGCAATGGGACCAGGAGGCAGTGGCAGAAGAGCAACAGCTCATTGTGGTTCAAGTCAACGGTAAATTGCGCAATCGTGTCTATGTGTCGCCGAGCGCTAGCAAGGAGGAGGTTCAGCAAGTTGCTTTGGCTGACGAGCGGATCAAGACGTTCATCGGGGACAAACCCATTCGCAAGGTAGTGGTGGTCCCCGGAAGGTTGGTCAACGTTGTGGTGTAGGTCATTTCTCGACACGGGGAAATGGCGACAGATTCTATCCGTTAGGCTGTTATGAAAGATTTATCGAGGATCATAGGGAAAGGGTAGAAATGCCGAAGCACAGAGATATTTTAAACACCGCGTCTCCGTTTCACCGTGTCTCCGCGTCATCACTCCTCTCCCGAACAACATGGAGTCTCCCAGCAGTTCTGGCTGTACTTCTTGCCACTTTCCTGTTGCTACTGGGGTGCGGCTACCATTTCGCCGGGACTGGTGGTCAAGCCCCTGGCGATATTCAGAGTATTGCTGTGAACGTTTTGGGCAACCAAACAGCAGAAATTGGCATTGAGACTATCTTTACAAATGCCATCCTCAATGAGTTCATTCGCTGGAAGAGATTGCCGGTAAAACCCGCCAATGAGGCCGAAGCGGTTCTTGGTGGCAGTGTTGCCAGTATTAAGACGCAAACTGCTTCTCACCTTACGCGAAGCCGAACGCTCGAGACCCGGGTGATAGTTACTCTGTCTCTCTCCCTCACCCGGGTAGACACCGATGAGGTTCTCTGGCAGAACAAGAAACTGAGTTACTTCGATGAATACGTTGAGGCGGGAAATGCCCTGAATACGAATAGATTCAGACGTGAGGCTTTTCGTAGGATAGCAGAATTTCTAGCCGAAAAAATTCACAAAGATCTCTTCGAGGAATTTTAGAATGCAGTCAGTTGTCCGTTGTTAAAAAAATTAGGAGATGGCGGGCGCTGGTGACTGATATCTCAGCCAACAACAATAGCCGAGAATAATCTAGATTTCCAGATGTCGCCTTAGTCTTGGAGCAAAGGAAAAGACGTTGCTGATGGGGTAGGGTGCTTGTCCTCTCTTCACGAAAAGAATAAATACAACGGACTCTATTCTTGCTCTGTCTCTGTACTCAGGACGTGAACTTTCTTGCTCAAGCGTGCAATCCTCCGTGCCGCAGTGCGGTGATGCAGAGCACCTTTTGATGCAGCCTTGTCTATTATGGGGATGGCTTCTTGGAGGGCTGCTTGGGCTTCCTCTATAGATTTGTTTTCCAGGGCTACTCGCACCTTTT
>Ga0209013_10001592_pt1 | contig 20775 bp, 15 predicted proteins | sample Cruoilmetagenom2_FD_187291 | JGI IMG/M metagenome (GOLD analysis project Ga0209013, IMG submission 187291) | Oil polluted marine microbial communities from Coal Oil Point, Santa Barbara, California, USA - Sample 2 (SPAdes) (version 2) | ecosystem: Environmental > Aquatic > Marine > Oil seeps ...
AACCTGGTACGGCGGGACCATGAGTTCTTAAAACTACATGAACTTCTGCATCAAAGGTATTCCCAACTCGCAAACCTCCGATGATTGGAAGTCCAAAAGCCTCATTCATTGATTCGGGAGTGTCATCTCCTGCATTCAAATGTGCTGAAAAATTGCCCTTCCCATTATTACCAACAACATGTCCGCCAGCATACATTACTTCGACATCCACGTTTGGAGTTCCAAAATCCGCTTCGCCACACAAATTTCCTTCTGTACATTCCAGAGGATTGTTCCAGATTACCCACCATATTGTATAAGCCCCGGGATACAAGCCTTCAGCTTTAAAATTTACGGTTATGCCATTTTTATTTCTATGCAAAGTTGCAGTACCTGTAATATCAGCAAGACCTCCGATTGGTGCTGTTTGTTTACTAGATGCCTTTGCGGAAACAGCATCCAAATCTGCAGGAAGTGGATCTTGCGTCGATTCCTGACTACAGGAAAATGTGAATAAAAGTACAAGCGTAAATAAAAATTTAATAATTGTTTTCATAATAATGATATTAAGATTGTTGAAAAATCAGGGGGAGGTCATGAAACATTAATAGTCTCAGGTATATGTTCCTTCTTTATTAAGGATCATAGGCTCACAGCCGTAGTTAAACAAGTTCAAATAAACCTGGAATGTTTTAATGCATTTACGGACTAAATTCAATTTTACTATAGGAATACATTGTGTTTCGATCCCAATACCAATATTGCTCAGAAATAAATTGCTACCAGACCCAGGCATCATACTTAAGATAATCTCAAGGTCAATTATTGATTAAGTCAACTTTTGCTGTTACATAAACAACCCGTGAATCATGGTTTAAATATGCTGTTATAATGAATATAATACCAATTACAAGCAAGGCGACCGTTTTTGTTTTTATACCTTAAATAGAAGAGGATTAATTCACTATTAAAGGTGATCTAATTCTGGGTTGATCGCATAATCAGTATGTTGTAATTACTTTAATATTTCTTGGGTATTCATACAACATAAATGTAATCCTATAACTTATGTTGCAGGGAGGCATATTACTTGCTTTAAATTGGGATTATAAAATATTTGATGTCAGGTTTGAGAAAACCTATTTTTCGGCGGAGGAATACTTTAAATTGGAAAATCCAATTTTATCATATAGATCTTTATATCGTGGATCATTATGAAGTGGGATTAATAAGGATTCCTCCCGGAACCAGGTAAGTTCCACTTCATGCCGGTCATAGGATCTTTGAAGCCACATAAATGTCTTTTCATAGTCCTGGAGCGTGCAGTAGTATAGTGCAATGAACCATGCCGGGCTGCCAGAAGATCCTTTTGCATATTCATTTTCCAGTTCTTGCAAATGCTTTGATGCTTTATCTTTATTTCCATCCATATAAGAATAAACTCCATCTAACCACATAAGAATAGGCGGATAATCGGGATAATTGTTCTTCAATATTTCAAGTTGGTCTTTTGATTTGCCATATTCTCCTAAATAGTACAGTAATTTAGCTGATTCACGCAGATACCACCAATTATCGTTAAAAAGCATATTGGTAGCGTTCATTAGGTCAATAGCCTCCTTTCTATTTCCTAATAGCATTAAAGCCTCAGCTTTAAATGTATAAAATATCCCAATCGATGGGTCAATAGCAATGCATTTTTCCATTGCCATAATCGCATCTTTAGATCTTCCGGTCTTTATTGCATAATCAGCTACAATTGCAGGCGTTCTATCAAAAATAAAATTTGATAGACGACGTTGATAATAGGGTTCAACTCGTTCAAAATCCCAATCATAATAAAAATAGCCCGTATACAACATATCCTCTAACCCACTATAATTACTGTCTATTTTCTGAGCCCTTTCCAGCGCATTTTTACCATTGGCCCAAGCTTCCTGTTCGGGATATAACCCCCAGACCAATCCACCTGTCATCCATACATCTGCTAATCCAATATAGGGCTCAATATAATCACTATCCAATAATATTGCTTTTCCAATAATATTGCTTTTTCAAACAATGGAATGGCACTTGCCAATGAACTTTTGTTCTCTTTGTGCTTTTGAGATTTTGCTAAAAGATAACTTCTATAGGCTTCTTCATTGTTCGTTGGAATTTTTTGTATAGCCTCAAATTCACTATCCGAAATCTGAACGTCCATATTTCTTGCAACATTTTCCGCTACTTCCGCCTGGATTTTAAAAATATCATTGCTATTCCAATCTCCTGTATATTCATCGGCCCAAAAATGATTATCCGCCGGGCCATCAATTAATTGAAGACTCACTTTTATATTATTACCGGATTTTTGGAAACTACCTTCCAAAATATGGGTAACACCCAATTCGCTGGCAATTTCCGGAATATTTTTGTTGGTATCCTTATATAGCAATATGGATGTTCTGGAGCTAACTTTAGTGAAGGATTTGATTTTAGTAAGTCTTGAGATAACCTCATCGGTCATGCCTTCACAAAATGGATCCATATCAGGATCACCACTATAATTTTTAAATGGAAGAACTGCAATTGATTTATCTATATTTGAGCTTGTAGAATCCCTTGTCGTATTTGCTATATCAATGCGCAAATAAATGATATATGTGAGTAAAAAGAGTAGTATAGCCACCAACAAAGGAACTAAGACAAATCTTTTCTTGAAGGGCTTGCCCACAACTTTGTCAAAATCTTTAATAACAGGAGGTTTAATACCCTCCACCAATATTTCATTGATTGAAGTTTCCGGATCCGCGTCCTTGTTCCTATACTTTACTTTTCCTGGTGGATAACCGTAATAGATGCGGAAACATGTATTGAAGTAAGTAGGGCTACTAAAACCTACTCGATAAGCTATCTCTGATACGGTTGCTACATTATCAGTCAACATTTCCTTGGCCTTCCTAAGTCTGTACTGACGAATAAATCTACTTGCAGATTTGCCTGTAATCGCTTTAAGTTTTCGGTGCAGTTGTGAGCGGCTTAGACCAACTTTTTCAGCTAATTGTTGCACTCCGAAATGTTCATTCTCAAGATTTACTTCCAATAAGTCGGTGAGTTTTTTAATAAACGCCTGATCTATTGAAAGTTCACTAGCCATCTGGAATTTCTTTAAGGAGGGAGCACTTAGTTTTTTTATTTAGCTTTTGGTTCGACAACTCCTATAAGATAGCGAATTTTAAGAAGTAAATGTAATTTTGTAAGGTATTCTTAAATCAGCAAGATGAGGTAAATTATCGTTGTTCAAATAAGAGAGGGACTGTTACAGGTTTCAATGAGATGAGGGGGTTGACTTCAACTGTTCTAAGGTCGGTGCTAATTTGAAATTTCTTAATGATTTGCGCTATAGCAATGATCATTTCGTACATGGCAAAATTATTCCCCACACACATTCTTGGCCCCGCTCCAAATGGGTAATAATATTTAGAATAGTCCTTTTTTAAAGCAATATCGAATCGGTCCGGGTTAAATTCTTCGGGAGAATCCCAAAAAGCCGATGACCTGTGTAATTCATATATAGACATTAAAACCAAAGTGTTTTTGGGAAATTTTCGTCCCTTAACAACATCATCAGCGATGGCAGTCCTATCAATAACATATGCAGGAGGATAGAGTCTTAAAGCTTCCTCAACACACTGTTTTGTATAAGTTAATTGAGACAGACACTGCATCAGGTCATCAACTTCCATGTTTATATTTTCAACCTCCCGTAAAACTTTATTTTGGATATCCGGGTGTTTTGCCAGGAGAAAAAGAGTAAAACTAAGTGCGTTGGCAGTGGTCTCATGACCCGCGGTAAATAGAATGAGGACTTCATCTATTAATTGCCGCCTGGGCATATGCGTACCGTCTTCGTAGGTTGCATTTAATAGCATATCCAATAGATCATCCTTGTTTTCCCTGGAAGCCAGGCGCTCTTCAATAATCTGATTTAGGATATCCCTTCCCTGTTCAGAAAGATCAAGATGTTTTTTAATTTCTCCGCTTATTTTAAACCACCATTTAAGGTAAGGTTGCCTCATTTCTTTAATTAACATCTTCTGGTTACGCTCCGTAAAATCCTGAAGTTGTTTCATGTTTCTTTGAATGTCTGAGCGGCTAAAAAGAGCTTGTGCAACCACCTGGAATGCTAAATCGCCCATTAGAGGGAAAACATCCTGAGTAGTACCAGGTTCAATTCTTAATAATTCAGAATCAATGGCCTGCTTCATGATGCCCAATAAACCCTGAAGCTTTTTTTTGTGAAATGCAGGTTGTACCATGCGGCGGTGTACACGCCAGTGTTCTCCATTAGAAGTAAGAATTCCGTGCCCAATATATTTTGCCAGATCGACCGTTTGAAGTTCAGATTTCTGATACTTCCTGTGTTGCTTTTGAAGTATATGTTTAATTATGGTGGCATTACGAGTAAAAACTACAGCTTTCTGAAAACCTACTCTAACCCTGAAGATATCGCCATATTTCTCAAAATTCGCCCGATGGAAAGGCAAGGGGTTTTTAAGAATTGTCTTTCTGTTTTTAAAAACCTGGAATTGAGAGATAGTTGGGAGGTCTTTCATTTTTGTTCCAAAAACCATTCAATATGGGTGCAATTCTCACATACATAGCAATGGGCATTTTTATTTGCCCAATCGATATCTAATAAAGAGGCCATTTTGGTATTCAATTGCGCTTTTCGATAATAAAATCTATCATGTGCACATATTGTACATTTCAGTTTCCTTCCTTTAACATTAATTTGCTCTGGGGGTACTTCTTTTTTTCCAAATAGTGACATGTTTCAGGATTTTGTATTCAACTTATAAATTTCTACAGACCAAAAATGCCAGTAAAACGCCTTCTACATTTAAAAGTCGCGCTAAAATAAACCTGGTTGTGAACCTCCTTTTATTCGACCCAAATGGGTATAGGCCAGTTCTGTTACTTCTCTCCCCCTTGGAGTACGCATAATAAATCCCTGCTGGATTAAGAAAGGTTCGTAGACCTCTTCTATTGTTTCTGCACTTTCTGAAACTGCAGTAGCCAAGGTAGTAATGCCCACCGGGCCACCTTTAAATTTATCGATAATCGTAGTCAGGATTTTGTTATCCATTTCATCCAATCCGTGGGTATCTACATTCAGGGCTTTTAATCCATACCTGGATATGTCCATATCAATATTTCCATCTCCTTTTATCTGAGCAAAATCCCTTACCCTCCTTAGCAGGGCGTTACTTATTCTTGGTGTTCCCCTGCTTCTTCCCGCAATTTCGATTGCCGCATCATCCGTAATAGGAACTTTTAGAATATCTGCACTCCGCAATACAATAGTAGATAGTAATTCAGTTCTGTAATACTCAAGTCTGCTTGTTATTCCAAATCTGGCACGCATAGGCGCAGTTAATAAACCTGAGCGCGTGGTAGCACCTATTAGTGTAAATGGATGCAAATTTATTTGGACCGACCTGGCATTTGGGCCGGTCTCAATCATGATATCAATTTTATAATCCTCCATTGCAGAATACAAATATTCTTCAACTATTGGACTTAGTCTGTGAATTTCATCAATAAACAAAACATCGCGTTCATCCAGATTGGTTAGTAGTCCTGCAAGATCCCCGGGTTTATCCAAAACGGGTCCTGAAGTAATTTTGATTCCAACTCCCAATTCATTGGCAAGGATATGTGCCAGGGTAGTTTTTCCTAACCCGGGAGGGCCATGAAATAAAGTATGATCCAGGGCTTCATTTCGCTGGTTGGCTGCCTGTACAAAAACCTTAAGGTTCTCTAAAACCTGTTCCTGACCTGTAAAATCATCAAAAGTAATGGGCCTTAATGCCCGTTCAATATCCAATTCCTCTTGTGAAAATGTGGAGCCGGTAGGATCAAGATTATCGTTCATATTATCAAAGATACTAAAAAACAAAAGGGGTAAATATCACAAAATGTTCCTACTTCTTTATAATTTGACAATTCAGTGAAACCACATGATATTTATCAGCTTTTTTACAAAAATTTATTGTCTTCTTTGCATAGAATTTATGAATTTTTACTAAATTATCAATGCTTAGGAAAGTACAATATTCAAAAATAAAAAAACGATGAAAACAACTTTTAATCTTCAAAAATACGGGATAGAAACGGAGCAGGTGTACAGGAACAGTAGTGTTCCTGTCCTCTATGAATTAGGATTGCGATTAGAAAAGGGAACGGCTATTTCAGACGTAGGTGCACTAATGACCTACTCTGCCGAAAAAACAGGTCGTAGTCCAAAGGATAAAAGAATCGTGAGACACCCTGATTCTGAAAATAATATTGACTGGGGTGATATCAATATTGGTTTGGATGAACATACCTTTATGGTAAACCATGAACGCGCTTTAGATTTCTTGAATATTTGCGATCATCTATTTGTAGTTGATGCGTATGCCGGTTGGGATCCAAAATACAGAATTAAAGTTAGGATTATATGCACAAGAGCTTATCATGCTCTGTTTATGCAGAATATGTTAATCATGCCAACAGCTGAAGAACTGGAAAATTTTGGAGAACCCGATTATGTTGTCCTTAATGCGGGTGGATTCCCTGCTAACAGGTACACTTCTGAAATGACTTCTAAAACCAGTGTGGACCTTAATTTGGAACGCAAGGAAATTGTAATTCTTGGAACACAGTATGCCGGAGAAATGAAAAAAGGTATTTTCTCTGTTATGAATTATTTAATGCCTTTGGAAAATGTATTACCAATGCACTGTTCTGCCAATGTAGGCGAGAAGGATGATGTTACTATATTGTTTGGTTTATCAGGAACAGGTAAGACCACTTTAAGTGCTGATCCTAAACGTAAATTAATTGGAGACGACGAGCACTGCTGGACAGACCATGGTACTTTTAATATTGAAGGAGGATGTTATGCTAAAGCTATAAACCTTTCAGCAGAAAAAGAACCGGATATATTTAACGCCATTAAATTTGGTACCGTTCTGGAAAATGTTGTTTACGATAAGTTTAGCAGGAAAGTTGACTATACGGATACTACTATAACACAAAATACGAGAGCCTCCTATCCAATTCACTATATAGACAATGTGCAAATACCTTGTGTTGCTGGCCATCCGGAAAATATTATTTTCCTTACCTGTGATGCTTTCGGTGTCTTGCCTCCAGTGAGCAAATTAACTCCTGAACAGGCCAGTTACCACTTTATTTCTGGATATACGGCTAAGGTAGCCGGTACGGAAATGGGTGTAACAGAACCACAGGCAACATTCAGTGCTTGTTTTGGAGCAGCATTTATGATGTGGCACCCAAATAAATATGCTGAATTACTGGCAGAAAAAATAAAAGATCATAAAGCAACAGCCTGGTTGGTTAATACCGGATGGACTGGTGGAGCACATGGTGTAGGTTCAAGAATGAGCCTGAAGTATACCCGTGCAATGATTGATGCAATTCACCATCATGATTTTGACAATGTTGAATTTGTGAAAGATGAGGAATTTGGTTTTCAAATTCCACTTAGCTGTCCAAATGTACCTTCTGAAATTCTCATACCAAAGAATACCTGGGAAGATAAGGAGCAATACCAGGAAGTTAAGAAGAAACTTGTAGGGCTTTTTAATGAAAATTTTAAAAAGTTTGCAGCAAACGTAAACGCCAAGATTGTGGAGGCAGGGCCAAGCGTAGACCATGCCTTGCAGTCCTGACAAGTTTGAGTTTAGTTAAAAACCCCATCGCCATAGGCGATGGGGTTTTTTTGTTTGCAGTTTACACTAAATACTAATCTTCCCTCTTATATAATTCCGAGGTATTCAGAAATTCATTTAAATTTATCTTGGGATTACCCCACAAATAGGTCTTTGCAGCACCGCTGGATGAAAGCTCTATACTTTTATAAGCGTATAATCTTGCTCTTGTAGTCTCTTCCAGACCAGCACTAATTACTCCCGCTTCCATTTTTTCAGCCTTGAGGTTACTGCTTCCATACAACTTAATATTCAAAGTATCCACAGTTCCCTCCACCACTGCTGAGGCATTATTATACATCTCAATGTTACTTTTACCCGTTATACCGTATAAATTAAGATTTACTTTATCTCTTAACATTAGATCTAAAGAATCAGATTGCAGATTAAAATCGCCAGCACTATTACCTTCCATAGTAATATTCATATTGAAGGCCTTGGCATTTAACTCAAGTCTGGAAGATCCATAAGTACTGATATTCAGTTTATCAGAATTTATCATATCTTTTGTTATAATCTTGCCTTGCTGTAATATTATGCTCTCAAGTTCATTGAAGTTTACCGTAATCTCCAGCTTCTTTTTAGTCGTAATCTTATAAAATGACCTTATTACAAGTGTACTGTCTACTACATCAAACCTCAAAATATCTATCAAATTATCATCCGCGGAAATTGAATATCCCGGAATAGTGGTCTCTTTTAAGAATATTTCAAGATCATCCCTGACTTCAATAGCATTAAAGAACGGTAAATCTTCATTTACCTCCACTATGGATTTATTTCCTTTAATTTTAGGTTTTCTCTGGGCACTTACAGCTAATGTAGTGAATGCTAAAAAAAATATGATAATGTTCTTCACAATAGCGAATTTAATAATTATTCCCGCTAAAAATAAGTCAAGCTAATTATTTTATAAAAGCCTTATACATAATCCTCCATTACTAGTATAAAAAAAGCCCATCAAAAGATGGGCCATATAAATATGAGTTAACAATTTACTCTTTAATGATTCAATTCCTCTTCATCCTGTTGAAGTGGTATATTTTGAGGGACAAAATCCTGACCCGGGATGACATATTCCCCATTATCTTGAGTTTTGCTGTAATCATATGCCCATCTATGTACCTCTGGAATCTTACCTTCCCAGTTTCCGTGGAAGTGCTCAATTGGTGCCGTCCATTCCAGTGTATTAGATTTCCATGGGTTCTGTTCAGTAGGTTTCCCATAAAAAATACTACTGATGAAATTATATAAGAAGACTAATTGAGCCAGACCGGCTATCAGTGCAAAAACAGTAATAAGAATATTTACATCTGTTAGTTCATCGAACATAGGGAAGGCCGTATTTTCATAATAACGCCTTGGGACCCCTGCCATTCCAACAAAATGCATGGGAAAGAATACCCCATATGCACAGATTGCAGTAATCCAAAAGTGTACATAGCCCAAATTCTTATTCATCATTCTTTTGAACATTTTAGGGAACCAGTGATATACTCCGGCAAATAATCCATACAAGGCTGAAATACCCATTACCAGATGAAAGTGAGCCACAACAAAATACGTGTCGTGAACATTGATATCCAATGTGCTATCCCCAAGGATAATACCGGTCAATCCTCCGGAAATGAAGGTTGACACCAATCCTATTGAGAAAAGCATCCCAGGATTTAATTGCAAATTTCCCTTCCATAAGGTGGTTATATAATTAAATGCTTTAACCGCAGATGGGATAGCTATTAAGAGGGTTGTGAAGGTAAATACGGAGCCAAGGAATGGGTTCATTCCCGAAATAAACATATGATGACCCCATACAATAGTAGATAAAAACGCAATTGCCAAAATTGATGCCACCATTGCCCTATAACCAAATATTGGTTTACGCGCATTTGTAGACATAACTTCAGAGGTAATACCAAGAGCAGGTAATATCACTATGTATACTTCTGGGTGCCCAAGAAACCAAAACAAGTGCTCAAATAATACCGGGGAGCCTCCTTGATAATGCAAGACTTCACCCTGAATAAAAATATCGGATAAAAAGAAAGATGTTCCAAAACTTCTGTCCATTATCAAAAGTAAAGCTGCTGATAGTAATACGGGGAAAGATACTACACCAATTACCGCGGTTACTAAAAACGCCCAAATGGTTAAAGGAAGCCTTGTCATAGACATCCCCTTGGTTCTTAGATTGATTACCGTGACAATGTAGTTCAATGATCCTAATAAAGAAGACGCTATAAAGATTGCCATAGAGACTAACCAAAGTGTCATTCCCATCCCCGATCCAGGCTGTGCCATTGGCAGTGCACTAAGCGGCGGGTAGATAGTCCATCCTGCAGCTGCAGGCCCGGCTTCCACAAAAAGTGAAATAATCATGACTACACTGGATACAAAGAACATCCAATACGATAACATATTCAGGAAACCGGAGGCCATATCCCTTGCACCAATTTGCAGAGGTATTAGAAGATTACTAAAAGTACCACTTAAACCGGCTGTTAGGACAAAGAATACCATTATAGTGCCGTGAATGGTAACCAATGCAAGGTACATATCTGCATCCAAAACTCCACCGGGTGCCCAACCTCCTAATAATGCCTCGAAAATAGGAAATGATTCTCCAGGCCAGGCTAATTGCATTCTGAATAAAAGAGACATAGCAATGCCAATAAAACCCATGATCAAACCAGTAATAAGATACTGTTTTGAAATCATCTTATGATCCTGACTAAAGATATACTTTGTTACAAATGTCTCTTTATGATGATGTACATGATCATCTGCGTGATCATCAATATGGGCATGTGCAGTAACAGACATAATCGAATTTTTTTTATATTAATTTTCTCTTTGTATAGCTCTATTTATTGCATTGATGCCATAGTCTGACTAAATGTCTGCTGACTATCTATCCATGCATTATAATCTTCTTCGCTTTCTACAATTATCTTCATCTGCATATTGTAGTGAGATTTACCACAAATTTTATTACACAGCAGGATATAATCAAATTCCCATGGATCGGAGTTGTCCTCTCCATTAGCTGCTCGTTCTGCTCTAATTTCGTTTGTTCTTTTTACTTTATCTACTACATCCGGATTCATCCTCATCTCGGCAGTAGTTATGGTTGGTGTAAAAGAAAACTCCGTGGTCATTCCAGGTACGCAATTCATCTGAGCTCTAAAATGAGGCATATAGGCGGAGTGCAATACATCCTGAGAGCGCATTTTGAAATTTACTTTTCTACCAACAGGCAGATGTAATTCTTTCACGATTACGTCATCAGAGGCATTAGGATCAGATTCATCCAATCCTAAAACATTTGCCTTATCAATATCAATCATTCTAACATTGGCACCTCCTAATACATTGTCAGTCCCACCATATCTTGCAGTCCAATTGAATTGTTGTGCATAGAGTTCCACGATTAGTGGGTCATCCTCGTCATTGATATCCATTATGTTGGTCCAGGTATATAAACCCCACAAGATTAATCCGGCTAATACAATCACCGGTATTATCGTCCATATGAATTCTAACCTGTCATTATCTGCAAAGAACAAGGCCTTTTTCCCTTTTTCCCCGCGATATTTATATCCAAAATAATGTAATAAAGCCTGAGTAAGGGTTTGTACAAAAAAGATAATAATAAATGAAACAAGCAACAGGTAATCATAATCCCCTCCATGTGCTGAAGCTGCTTCAGGCAATAAGACTTTGGTATATTTATAAAAACTAAATATGGTTATCCCATAAATAAATATCAAAAAAGCGAACAACAAGTAACCATTATACTTATTATCCTTATCGGTCGCCACTTGTGAATCTACAGTCTTTAGCTTGGACAATTCAAAGATTTTGGTCATTTGCCAAATTGCAATTGCCACTAGTACTAAAACAATTAAGATCAATAATGTAGTCATCGTATGTATTGAAATTATACTTTAAAATTACTAATAATGAAAATGCCTGCTTTCCTCTATAAAAGGATTACGGCTAGGTTGCAAGGGAGCATGGGTCAATGCTCGGAACACCCAGAAAATAAAAGCTCCTGCGAAAAAGAGGATAGCGCCCAATTCCGGAATCCCAATATACCATTGGTCGCCCACCGTACCAGGCATTATCATATTGAATATATCTAAATAATGCCCTGCAAGTAACACGATACCCGTCATAATTACAAACCAATTCACTCTTTTGTAATCACTGTTCATTAGCAGCAACAATGGAAAAACAAAATTCATTACTACCATACCAAAAAATGGCAGATTATAGTCTTCAATCCTCGTAACAAAATAGGTAACTTCTTCAGGAATATTTGCATACCATATTAACATAAACTGACTAATCCAGAGGTAGGCCCAGAATATACTAAAACCAAACATGAATTTAGCTAAATCATGAATATGACTGTCATTAACATCAGGTAAATATCCTTTTGATTTGAGATAGATGGTTACCATAGCAATTACAGTTATGCCGGAAACTATCATGCTCGCAAAAAGATACCAGCCAAATAAGGTACTGAACCAATGAGGATCAACACTCATAATCCAATCCCAGGACATCATGGATTCTGTTATCAGATAAAATACCAGGAAAGCGGCAGAGAATCTGAAGTTCTTTTTAAAATTGGAATTATCATCAGAATTATCCTGTGCAATAGAAAGCTTTCGCGATATTTCACGATAACCAATCCATCCTCCAAGGAAGATTGCGGCTCTTATGAGAAAGAAAGTAGGGTTAAGATACCCAGACTTATTTTGTAGCAAGTTATCATGAGCTACAACGTCAGCATCCATCCAAGTAAACATATGATTAAAGTGCAATACAGAAAGTACCAGAATAACAAATACGATTATTCCTCCCGGAACAAGGTAGGCCGTAATTCCTTCCATTACCCTGAATAACATAGGTGACCAGCCAGCTTGTGAAGCCCTTTGAATACCATAAAAAGCGAGAACCCCTAAGGCGATCATAAAGAAAAAGAAAGCTGCCACATATAAGGCAGACCAAGGTCTGTTTTGTAATTGATGCAGCAAGTGCTCATCATGAGCATCACTGTGATCAGCCGCCTCTCCATGATCGGAGGCTATTGCATGGGATGCTTCCTCCCCGTGTGAATCTCCGTGACCGTCATCATGAGCGGCTACCATAGCTTTGGCTTCGTCTACAGTTCCAGGTGCGGATACAAAACCAATGCCAATTCCCAATACCCCAACGGCCATGAGAATAAAAGAAGCTATTTTTAATCTGTTTGAAAACGTGTACATATTAAAGGTCTATGTATTATTTTGTTAAGTCTTGTTTTAATTGCATTACATACTCAGATACCTGCCAACGTTCTTCATAATCAAGTTGTCCTGCATAGGATCCCATGGAATTTAACCCGTAATAAATAGTATGATAGGTGCTTCCAACAGTAATATTCCTTGCTGCATCTTCATAACTGGGTACACCTAGTATTTTTTCTCTTTTCACAAGAGTTCCCTGTCCTTTACCCTGGTTACCATGGCAAATGCCACAATATATAGTATAAAGTTCCTTGCCTTTTGTAAGGTTAGCTTCCATTTGCAAAGAATCCAACGGACTTTTTTGCAATCTTGCCATTTCCTTGCTCTCCAGATCATTGCCAAACTCATAAGGCAACCATCCTCTATGAATAGTATTTTCCGGAGGGGTCATAGCTTCAGATCCATTAGGTAGAAAATCAACAGGCTGATAAGTCTCATAGCCTATTGGTTCATACATATTTGGCATATATTGATAATTCGGATTATTACTATCTGCACAAGCAGCAACAAATCCAATTACTGCCAGAATCATTACTATTTTTATAAAACGCTTCATTCTCTAATGACTGTTTTTAATAATGTTCAACTCTACTGCTCCCGTATCTAACAACAAATCTTTTAATTCGGACTCGTTATTATGTACTTCAATTTCCATGATAAAATGTGCGTCTGTTGTTCTCACATCAGGGTTCTCAGCCTTTTTAAATGGCCACAACCTAGCGCGTAAATAAAATGTGATCACCATTAAATGTGCCGCAAAAAAGACCGTTAATTCAAACATAATTGGTACAAAGGCAGGCATATTTTCTATATAGCTAAAGCTGGGTTTGCCCCCAATATCCATTGGCCAATCGTCAATCATTATGAATTTCATCATAACAATAGAAACAATTAATCCCAAACAGCCATACATAAAGGATGTAATTGCTATTCTGGTTGGGGCTAAGCCCATTGCTTTGTCCAAACCATGTACGGGAAACGGACAATAGACCTCCTCGATATGATGTCTTTCAGCTTTAACCTTTTTAACGGCGTGCATCAATACATCATCATCATCATAGTATGCGTGGATAACAGTAGCTGCCATAATTATTTATCGTTGTTTAAAAACATTCTTGCTTGCCCTGCCCAATCATCTCTCTGAGCTCGGCCAGGGAATGCGTCGGTAAGGGAATCAAGCAAATCGTATTCTTTTTGGGTCATTTTACTCACTTGTAAAAAGCTGAAAATTCCCAATTTGTTGAGGGTCTTTTCCATTAAAGGACCAATCCCTTTTACTTTTTTAAGATCGTCCGGATCCTGAGTGCCTGAATCAAAACTACCTAGTGAACTAAGTAAGCTATCTTCCTGATTTGATTCTGAAGAGACTGAAGTTTCCTGATTATTGTTAACAATGGTTTCTCTTACAATTCCATTTTTCCTAATTGTATATAATGGTTTCCCTGCATCACGAAGCGCCTTATAACGGGCTCCTGACGATTTTAATATTGATTTTACCTCAGCCTGTGCAATTACCGGGAAGGTTCTTGAATATAACAAAAAGAGCACAAAGAAGAAACCAATGGTACCAATGAATATTCCAATGTCCACAAAAGTTGGTGAGAACATCGTCCATGATGACGGCAAATAATCGCGGTGTAATGAAGTAACAATGATCACAAATCTTTCAAACCACATACCTACATTTACTACGATGGAAATAATAAATGAAATTATTATGCTGGTTCTAATTTTCTTAAACCACATAATCTGCGGTGATAAAACATTGCAGCTCATCATTAAAAGATAGGCCCACCAATACGGTCCTGTTGCTCTGTTTAGAAAAGCATATTGTTCATATTCCACTCCTGAATACCAGGCAATAAAAAGTTCTGTAATATACGCACATCCAACTATAGAGCCGGTAATCATAATTACTATATTCATCAATTCAATATGCTGAACAGTAATATAATCCTCAAGGTGACTTACTTTCCTCATAATAATTAACAGGGTTTGAACCATTGCAAACCCAGAGAAAATAGCCCCTGCAACAAAGTAAGGAGGGAATATGGTAGTGTGCCATCCCGGAATCACAGAAGTTGCAAAATCCATAGATACTATGGTATGTACAGAAAGTACAAGTGGTGTTGCCAAACCAGCAAGGACAAGGGAAACTTCTTCAAAACGTTGCCAGTCCTTAGCACGACCGGTCCACCCAAAACTTACCAGACCGTAAATTTTCTTCTGGAAAGGTTTTACGGCCCTGTCGCGGATCATACCGAAATCAGGCAGTAATCCTGTCCACCAAAAAACCAATGAAACAGATAAGTAAGTTGATATTGCAAAAACATCCCATAACAAGGGGGAATTAAAATTAACCCATAGTGAACCAAATTGGTTAGGAATAGGTACCACCCAATATGCCAACCATGGTCTACCCATATGTATTACCGGAAATAGTGCTGCCTGGATTACAGAAAATATGGTCATGGCCTCCGCAGATCGGTTAATTGCCATTCTCCACTTTTGTCGGAATAGTAACAGCACTGCAGAAATTAGAGTTCCCGCATGTCCTATACCAACCCACCAAACAAAGTTGGTAATATCCCAGGCCCAGTTTACTGTTTTATTGAGTCCCCAGACTCCAACACCTGTAGAAATTGTGTAAATTATAGCACCTATACCCCAAAGGAGTGCTACCAATGCAATGGAAAAAGCAATCCACCATTGTCTGTTAGCCCGTCCTTCAACCGGAGCTGCAATATCTACCGATACATCATGGTAGCCTTTGTCCCCAAGAACTAAGGGTTTACGTATTGGTGCTTCGTAATGCGACGCCATATAGTTTTATTATAGTTGTATTCTTCCTTAATTGATTATGCTTCATTTGTGTTTCTCACTTTAACCTGATAAAACACATTTGGTCTGGTTCCCACACTCTCTAATAAGTGGTACATCCTGTCATTTTTCTTCAATTCTGTAACCTGGCTTTCCTCGTCATTTGAATCGCCAAACACTATTGCTCCATTGCTACAGGCATTTGAACAGGCGGTCTGAAACTCACCATCTACAATTTCTCTTCCTTCACGTTTGGCATCAAGAATTGTCTTTTGGGTCATCTGGATACAAAGAGAACACTTCTCTATTACCCCTCTGGAACGCACGGTAACATCTGGATTAATAACCATTTTACCAAGATCATTGTTGAAATGGTAATCAAACTCATCATTATTATTCAACAAGAACCAGTTAAACCTCCTTACTTTATAAGGACAGTTATTGGCACAGTATCTGGTGCCCACACATCGGTTATACGCCATATGATTCTGACCCTGACGACTATGTGAAGTTGCTGCAACCGGACAAACGGTCTCGCAAGGTGCATGGTTACAATGCTGACACATTACAGGCTGAAATGCAACCTGCGGATTAACCGCAGCAATCTCCATTTCTTCAAAGCCTGACTTTGTCTCTGAAGCTCCTGAAAATTCATCTTTTTTGGTATTGTCCTGGTCAAAAGTATCTTCTGAGGAATAATATCTGTCTATTCGCAACCAATGCATATCCCTTGATTTGCGAACCTCTTCTTTACCAACAACAGGCACATTATTCTCAGCGTGACAGGCAATAACGCAGGCACCACAACCTGTACAGGCGTTCAAATCTATTGACATATTAAAATGATGTCCTATAGACCTGTCAAAACTATCCCAAAGATCAACCGTAGTAGCAGGAACTTCCTGATGGTTCAAGGATACCTGAGGTACATGATTCCATTCCGAATGATCTTTTGTATTAAATATCTCTAAGGTCGTCTCCTTTATGATATCACCTCTGCCCATAAGGGTGTTGTGGAGCTGAATACATGCAAACTCATGCATTCCTGTTGCCTTTTCGAGAGTAACATTTTGAATACTATTAAAACCCTGATATAACGCAAATGCATTAACACCGGTCTGCATTTCAGTTTTCATACCTACTTGCCTGCCAAAACCAAATGACAGGCCCACTGTACCAGCCGCCTGACCTGGTTGAATTATAGCCGGAACATTTTCAAGTGAGATACCGTTAACCGTAAGTTTGGCATAACTTCCGTTCAGACCTCCATTCGCTACATTTTCATTTATCAGGCCTAATGAGGAGGCATCTGCTTTGGATACAGTAACGTAATTATCCCATGAGACCCTGGTGATGGGGTCTGGAAATTCCTGTAACCAAGGATTATTAGCCTGCTGACCGTCACCCATTCCAATTTTTGGATAAAGAACAAGTTCCATTCCATCGGCAGATGAATTGGCCAGTGAACTTACCGCGGAAGAAATTGGTGCTATTGCTGTATTAGCTTCGGCTTGTTGATCCATTTCCTGACCAACAGAGCTTTCATTTGTGGTAGAAGTTTCTCCTTCCGTATTTGATTCCATTACAAAAACACCATCATGAAGTGCTTTATTCCAGGAAGCATCCCCAAGGATGCCCGAATTCCATGTCTCTTTTATATAGTCGTAATAATTTAATTCACTACCCATCCATTGAAGGAGTGACTGCTGAAATTGCCTGGTATCAAAAAGTTCTTTTATGGTAGGCTGTATAAGACTGTAGTGTCCTTTCACTAATTCGGCATCTCCCCAGGATTCCAAAAAGTGATTAGATGCTGCGGTAAATTCTGTAATTTCTGTGGTTTCATTCCAATTTGTAGAAAAAGTAACCGATAAATCTACTTTTGAAACCCCTTCAGCAAACTCAGAAGCGTTAGGTAGTGTATACATAGGATTAACACCATCCATAATCAAAGTTCCTACTTTTCCGGAATTCATATCCTGAATGAGTTTATTAACAGCCTGGCTATTTCCCTGTCTGATATATCTTGGCATCCTTGGGTTAAAAGCATTACTGCTTAGCATCTCATTTATTGACAAAGCAACTGCCTGGGCGTTTACATCATCCAATCCTGTTACTACAACCGCTTTATTTCCTGCTTTCTTTATTTCAGCAGCAACATCGTCAACGGCTTTGCTGATATTATCGCTAAGATCAACATTAACTGAACTATTATTTAGCTTACCAAATAAACTCGCCAGCGCCTTTTTCTGTTCTGATGGTTTTATTGCAATTCGCTTATCTGCATTTGCCCCAGTAAGAGACATATTGGATTCAAACTGAATGTGTCTGGACATTTTTCCATTTTGGGGAATACGTCCTTTAGAATAGCCACTGTCATAACCTCCACCTTGCCAATCAGCCAGGAAATCTGCGCCAAAAGAAACAATGATTTCGGCTTTTTCAAAATCATATGTCGGCAATGCCCTTTCTCCAAATTTAGAGTCAAAAGCAGACAAAGCAGCATCTTCGCTTATAGCATCATAAGCAATGTGATTTACGTTCCCGTAAACATCCTTAAACTCACTTATCAATTTTGAAGTAGACGGACTTGCATAAGTCTGAGTGAGCAGTACTATTTGCTTCTCTGATTCTTTTAATCCTTCTAACTTATTTTTTACTGAAGCATCTAATGAAGTCCACTCTGCAGGTTCTCCATTGGCTAATGGACCTTGCAATCTCGTACTGTCATATAAAGAAAGAACAGACGCTTGTATTCTGGCATTGCCATTGCCATTTGTTTTTGCAGCCTTATTATTTTCCACTTTAATTGGTCTGCCTTCCCGTGTTTTTATCAAAATACTGGCAAAATCATAGCCATTAGCTATAGTGGTTGCGTAATAATTAGCGATGCCTGGAATTATTTGCTCAGGCTTAATAACATAGGGTATGGACTTTCTTACCGGACCTTCACAAGCTGCTAAAGATGCTGCAGCAGTACTAAACCCCACATATTTAAGAAAATCTCGTCTATTTGTTGTACTGGCAGACAAATTCTCCTTATCTCCCAGAAATTCATCAACTGGTATTTCTTCCGGAAATTCGTTTTGTCTTAGCGTCTCCACGATGGAATCGTTGGGATTTAACTCCGCTTCGCTTTTCCAATACTTTTTTGATGCCATACTATATATCTGTAATTAGATGCTTATTTATTTCTAATAGTGACACTTGCCACATTCCAAACCGCCCATTTGAGCAGCGGTAAGATTTTCAACGCCATATTTTTTGGATAACTCTTCATGTATTTTAGCATAATAAGCGTTATCCTCTACCTTAACATTTGTTTCTCTATGGCAATTAATACACCAACCCATTGTCAATGTAGAATATTGATACATGATCTCCATTTCCTCCACAGGACCATGACATGTTTGACATTCAATACCTGCAACGGAAACGTGTTGAGAGTGATTGAAGTAAGCCAAATCCGGAAGATTATGAATCCTTACCCATTCTACTGGCTGACTTTCACCTGTATATTTTTGATTCTCCTCATCCCAACCGACAGCCTTATACAACTTCTTAATTTCACCTGTATAGAATTCATTAGTATACCCGTTAGCCAAATCTTCAGGACTTGGACCTTCAGGGTTCCCTTTATATTCATAAATAGATTTATGACAATTCATGCAGACATTTAAAGAGGGAATTCCAGAATGTTTAGATACCCTAGCGGATGAATGGCAATATTTACACTCAATTTTGTTATCTCCCGCATGCACCTTATGTGAATAATGGATGGGCTGAATTGGCGCGTAACCTTGATCTACACCCACTTGCATCATCCAACCAAAAGCAAAGTATGCACTCGCCAATAAGAGTAAAATAAAAGATACGAGCACCAGGAATTGGTTATGGGCAAATGCCTTCCACAATGGGGTTCGTTTAACAGCTTTATCCTTTTCAATTGCAACGCCGTTAGCCTCGGCTATGCGTTGCAAAGTATTATTGACTAAAAACAGCATCATCACCAGCAAGGCAAAAACCAGCACAAGGGCTCCCAAAATAATTTCATTGGTAATCCCGGAAGAATCACTCCCTCCCTCGCCCGCGGTAGTTGCGGTAGCAGCTGCAACCGGTGCTGGAGGTGGAGCAGCTGTATAAGCCAAAATATTATCAATGTCGGCATTGGAAAGCGTAGGAAAAGCAGTCATCGCAGCCTGATTGTATTCAGCATACACTTTGTTTCCATAAGCATCCCCGGAACTAATCATCCCGGCACTATTCTTAATCCATGCATATAACCATTCCTTATCTAATCCTTCATCTTCGGCAAGTCTGCTTTCAACATTAGCTAATGCCGGCCCAGTCATTTTTCGATTTAACGCATGACAAGCTGCACAATTCTGATTAAATAATTGTTTCCCTTTTGCAATATCACCAGAGCCTGAATCACCAGCCTCAGCGGCAACTTCAGTATCGGATGCAGTGCTTTGATCCGGGCTTTCTTCCTGGGCAAAAAGAGAATAGGATAGGAGTAGATAAACTACAAGAGTGCACGTGAAAAGTTTAGAAATCTGATGGCGGTACAAAACCTTTTTCATATTTAAAATATTTCTATCTTAATTCTGGCACGATAATTACTACAAGTATAAGACAAAAAGGTAATTTATCGCCGCTCAAATTGCGACAAAAATAAGACTTTGACTTTATTTGAGAAATGTTAAGGGTTTTATAATTTATAATTTATATTAATTCTAAATAAGTATAAAATCTTTTGTTTAATGTTCAATAAATTACTTTTGCATATTATGTTTGACATCTATAAAGTTAACATTATGAAAACAATTATTTTATCAGTAATACTTCTTGGGAGCATTAGTTACGGGGTGGCACAAAACGGTGAAATTAATATTGAACAAGACGCCAACATTACCCGC
>Ga0209013_10001593_pt1 | contig 20775 bp, 19 predicted proteins | sample Cruoilmetagenom2_FD_187291 | JGI IMG/M metagenome (GOLD analysis project Ga0209013, IMG submission 187291) | Oil polluted marine microbial communities from Coal Oil Point, Santa Barbara, California, USA - Sample 2 (SPAdes) (version 2) | ecosystem: Environmental > Aquatic > Marine > Oil seeps ...
CTGCTCTACCGCGTCTGGCAGGCGCTGCAGTCGCCGGATCGCTTGCCGCAGCAACAGATTTAGCATCTGGGCTTTTGGCCGTACTCGGCGTCTGTGCATCAGTGGCAGCGGCTGCCTCAGCGTTGCTCTGCTGGTCCGAAGCGGTGGTTGATTTCAATGCAGCGTCAGCTTGCAGTTGCGCCGAAGGCGCAGCTTGCTGAGCAGGCGTCGCAGAAGGAGCGTCTTGCCTCGCTTCTGTCGCGGTTGCAGGCCTTGCTTGCGCGGTGACGGCTTGTTCTGCCTCCGCGTTCACTTTTGCACTGGCCTCCGCGCGCTCGGCATCGGCTTTCTTGGATTCCTCCAGGGCGCGCATACGCGCGTCGCGCTCTTGCTCGGAAAGGTTGCGACCACCAGGGCCCGCATTCTTGTCGTTGCGGCCATCGGCTCGATCGCGCCGTCCGGCGCGGTCGTCACCGGCACCCGGTTGGGCCAACTTTCGCGACTTGCGTTTTTCCACAACCACAGATTTAGAGCGGCCGTGGCTGAAGTTCTGGCGAACGTGACCGGACTCGACCGTGCGCTGAAGCGACAACGGTTTTCGGCCGCTGCCGCCAGTGTTTTTCGCGTCTGAGTCCTTAGTTTCCGACATTCGTTTTCCGTTCAATCCATCCGGTTCGTACACGGCCTCGCCGCGAACCGTCATTTTCAATGGCATGTGCAGGCATGCCGTTAATCCCGTTAGACCCGCCCGGCGGTCCTTCGGAAAAGCATCGCCTCTCGATTATGAGGCCGCCTCCCCGTCCTGAGCCTGTGGATCATCGCCGCCCGCGGCCGCATCGCCAGATTGGGCAGATCCCGTAGCACCCGCCATGGCACGTTTCGTGCGGTCATCTCCGCCAGTGCCGACACCAAGGCGATATTGGGCCAAGCGTACCGCGTCTTCTTTGAAACGATCGGTCACTCCGCCCGGTTTCAGAGCAGCGTGTACCACATTTGGCCGACCGATGGCTAAACTCAATTCGTCGATGTTCAGGCAATCGAAAATGAGCGCCAATCGGCCTCCAGCTTTGCAAACGGCGCGATGCTTCAAATCAAGCTTGTGCCGGCCGCCGGAAGCAGCGTCCATCCCGTGCACAAGAACCGCAGCGTCCCCACGTTCAATAGTTGCGGACACTTTGTCAAACCCTGTGACAAGGCGTCCTGCCTTCTTCACCATCGCAATGGATTGGGCTGCGCGGCGGATCAGTAGCCCTTCGAGCTGCTCGGCAAGATCCGGCGGCACTTTCACCTGGCGTTTGAGACTGCGCTGAAATGCTCCAGACTTGATCGCGGCAGCGACGCTTTCGCGGTCGGCTGTGATCCAAACGCCGCGCCCTGGCAGGCGGCGGGCCAAGTCTAGGTAAATGCGCTCATCCGGGCCAGCGACGAAGCGCAGAAGTTCAGATGTCGGGAGTTCGCGGCGTGTAAGCGCGCAAAGGCGTTGCGTCGCCGCGCGGTCGCGGCGATCGTCGCGCGGCTCTGTGGCCACGGCCTTCTCGGTGTTGTCGTCCGCCGTCGTAACTTGCGGCACACTGTCTCCCTAATGAGCGCGCCACGTCAGGACGCGCTGTTTTGTGTTGTATCATCACCACCTATGCCTGCAGGCTGCTCGCCGGTGGCATCTTCGGTAGTGGCAGTTTCGGTAGTGGTTGCTTCGACGTCAGCGTCCGCATCGGCAGCTTCGGCGTCTTCAACTTCTTCACCCGCCGCTTCTTCGGCGGGCGCCAGATCTTCCGGTGAAATCCAACCCGCCTCGACGCGTGCGGTCATAATAAGATCCTCCGCATCGGCGCGAGACATCTCGACGCCGTCAAGGATGCCGGCATGGCGAACCGGTTCTGAGGACTTGTCCTTCTTGCGCTCAACCCATCCGGTGAGATCGTCGGTGGCGCAATCGGCAAGATCTTCCATCGTCTTGATGCCGCCCCGGCCGAACGCGACGAGCATGGCGCCCGTAACACCAGGCAGGCCGGCCAGTTCGTCGCCAACGCCCAGTTCACGCCGCTGGGCGTCGCGCTCTGCTTCGAGGCGGTTTAGATGCTCGCGGGCACGTTCCTGGATTTCCGTGGCGGTATCGTCGTCGAAACCCTCGATCTGGGCGATCTCGGACAGGTCGACAAATGCCACTTCTTCAATCGATGCAAAGCCTTCCGTCGCCAATAGTTGGGCAATCACCTCGTCGACATCAAGCTGCTCCATGAACATTGCGGAGCGCTCGTTGAACTCTTTCTGGCGGCGCTCGCTTTCTTCTGCCTCGGTCATTATGTCAATATCCCAGCCTGTGAGCTGGGAGGCGAGGCGGACGTTTTGTCCTCGACGACCGATGGCTAAGGACAGCTGGCTTTCGGGAACAACGACCTCGATCTTGTCATTGTCTTCATCCAGGACGACCTTGCTGACTTCCGCCGGGGCAAGCGCGTTAACGATGAACTCGGCCGGCTCCTCACGCCATTGGATAATGTCGACCTTCTCGCCCTGCAGTTCGTTGACCACGGCCTGCACGCGGCTGCCGCGCATGCCTACGCAAGCGCCAACCGGGTCGATCGAGGTGTCCTTGGAAATGACGGCAATCTTGGCGCGGGATCCCGGATCGCGGGCGACGGACTTGATCTCGACGATGCCGTCGTAGATTTCCGGCACCTCGGCAGCAAACAACTTGGCCATGAAATCGGGCCGGGCGCGGGACAGAAAGATCTGCGGTCCACGCTGTTCGCGGCGAACATCGTAGATATAGGCGCGGACGCGATCACCGTAGCGGAAATTCTCACGCGGGATGGTTTCATCGCGACGGACGATGGCTTCGGCGCGGCCGAGATCGACGATGACGTTGCCGTATTCGACACGCTTGACGGTACCGTTGACGACCTCGCCGGTGCGATCCTTGTACTCATCGAACTGCTGATCGCGCTCGGCTTCGCGTACCTTCTGGACGATCACCTGTTTGGCGTTCTGGGCCGCAACACGACCATACTCCAACGGTGGGAGGTGTTCCACGATCTCGCCACCGAGTTCGGCCTCGGGGTCCATACGCTGAGCTTGAGCGAGGGAGAGTTCGGTGGCTTCGTTCTCCACCTCCTCGACGATGGTGAGCACTCGAATCAGCTTGGTATCACCGGTCTTCGGATCAATCTCGCAACGGATATCGTTTTCGGGCCCATAGCGAGATTTGGCCGCCTTCTGAATCGCGTCCTGCATCGCATGCAGCACGATCATCGGGTCGATCAACTTCTCACGGGCGACCGCGTTTGCGATCTGTAAAAGCTCGAGACGGTTGGCGCTAACGCCGGCCACGCTCATAACTTCAGTCCTCCAAGTCCAATTCATCGCCGGGGCTAACCGGCCCTGCGGCGTTATCGCCGCGCTTTTGCTTCTTAGCTCTAGTCAGCGCCTCGCGGATAAGCTCGTCAGTCAGGACGAGCTTTGCCTCCCGGATCAGATTGAGCGGCAATCCTAGAACGGTTGCGCCAACCTCGGGCAGCTCCACTTCGATCAGGGCCTCACCATCTTGATATCCTTGCAGCTGTCCACGGAACCGCTTACGGCCATCGATCAGCTCGCTTAATTCCAGTTTCGCCTCCTGACCCGACCAGTCATCAAAATCCGAGGCACGCACGAGCAGACGATCAATGCCCGGCGATGATATTTCGAGCCGATAGGTACCCGGCACGAGATCGTGAACATCCAAGAGTGGAGATAGCTGACGGGAGATCAACTCGCAATCGTCTACTGAAATTGTCCCATCCGGACGCTCGGCCATAATCTGGACGGTCGCTTCACCCCGGCTATCGACCTTCGCGCGAACGAGTCTGAAGCCCAAATCCTCCAGCACCGGCTCAACAAGTTCGGCCAGGGCTGCCGCCAATCCCGTTTCCCGGACGAAGCGTTCGCATGGTGCGACCGCACGCTCTGCCACAGATGTCCTCGCGCTTAGAGCCGCCTCAATGGCGTCCAAAAAAACAAAAAGAGTGGACCCGCGTGGGACCCACTCACAGAGTTGAGATGATCATGAGCAACTCAACAATATGTGAGGATGGCGTGCCTTTCAAGTTCAATATGAAAGTTTTTTGAGCGTTTCGCCCACTACAATGACATCGATTGGATCACTCGCCGCGAACGAAGCTCAAATAGTAACAACGGCGGCCCTCTCTGCCGGCTTTTTGCTCATAGCGCGTTGGCGGCCAATCGGAAGGCCGATGGCGCCAATGGGCCGGCCCCTTGCAAGTCCACGAAAAAGGCTGCTGCGCACGGAAGGCGATAAGTATTGTGCGCAAGTAATCTCCGATATCGGTGGCGATGCGCAGTTCTGCCCCAGGGCGCATGACCCGAGCCAAACTGCCCAACAACCCTGTATTGACAAGGCGGCGCTTTATGTGTCGCCGCTTGGGCCAGGGATCCGGGAATAGGACAAATGCTCGGTCGATACTGGTGGCCGGCAGCCAGCGCAGAATGTCGCGGGCATCGTCTGGATGCAGCCGGATGTTCGAGAGCGCGTTTTGTTCGATGGCGCTAAGCGCCTTAACGACGCCTTCCTCGAAGGGCTCGCAGCCGATTAACCCTGCAGTCGGATTGTTTTGCGCTTGCCAGAGAAGGTGCTCGGCGCCGCCAAAGCCAATCTCAAGCCACACTTCGCTGGTTGGCGCCTTGAAAAGGCTGGTGAGGGGAGTTGGAGCGGGCGTTGCAAAGTCAAGTTGAACCCCCGGCAATACATCCTGCAACAATCCCTGCTGGCGCGGGCTCAGCGCCCGGCCCCGGCGGCGACCAAAGGAGCGCAACTCACGGCTTTCTTGGCCGCTCATGCTGGCGCTGGTTTTGTTGCGATCTTGCATAACGTTCCGCAACCCTAAAAAGACAAGGCGGCTGCTATGCAAGCAACCGCCCTTGTCAATCACGCGAAGTCGGGTGCCTCAGTTCAGGCGACGGCCGACTTGATGCGGTCGGCAAGGTCCGTCTTCTCCCAGGTGAAGCCACCATCTTCAGCAGGCCGTCCAAAGTGGCCATAGGCGGCGGTCCGGGCGTAGATCGGGCGGTTAAGGTCGAGATGCTCGCGGATCCCGCGCGGGGTTAGCGACATGACATCACGGAGAACCGCTTCAAGGCATGCTTCGTCGACCTGGCCGGTGCCGTGGGTGTCAACGTAGATCGAGAGCGGTTCAGCGACGCCAATAGCGTAGCTGAGCTGGATGGTGCACCTATCGGCGAGGCCAGCAGCAACGATGTTCTTTGCCAGGTAGCGCGAGGCGTAGGCCGCCGAGCGGTCGACCTTGGTCGGGTCCTTACCAGAGAAGGCGCCGCCACCATGCGGAGCCGCGCCGCCGTACGTGTCAACGATGATCTTACGACCTGTAAGGCCGCAGTCGCCGTCGGGACCGCCAATCACGAACTTGCCGGTCGGGTTGACGTGCCAGACTGTGTCACCGTTCACCCAGTCGCTCGGTAGGGTTTTGCGAATGTAGGGCTCAACGATGGAGCGCACATCATCGGAGGTCAGGCTTTCGTCCAGATGCTGAGTTGACAGCACGATCTGGGTGATGGCTACGGGTTTTCCGTTCTCGTAGCGGCAAGTCACCTGGCTCTTGGAGTCCGGCCCAAGCTTGGCCGCCTCGCCATCCTTGGTTTTGCGGGCACGGGCCAGATTCTCGAGGATTTTGTGGCTGAAATAGATCGGCGCCGGCATTAGCTCAGGAGTATCGTTGCAAGCATACCCGAACATGATGCCTTGGTCGCCAGCACCCTCGTCTTTGTTCGCAGCCGCATCGACGCCCTGGGCAATGTCGGCGGACTGCGGGTGCAGGAGAACATCAATATTGCAGTTGGCCCAGTGGAAGCCTTCCTGCTCGTAACCAATATCCTTGATGGCTTCGCGGATCTTGGCGCTGATCATCTCAACTGTGACGCAGTCTGGACCGCGCGTCTCACCTGCGACGATCACTCTATTCGTCGTTGTCAGCGTTTCGCAGGCAGCACGGATTTGCCATGGGTCGATTCCAGCCTTTGGACCCTCGCGATAGAATAGGTCCACAATTTCGTCGGAGATCCGGTCGGACACCTTGTCGGGATGACCTTCAGAAACAGACTCGCTGGTAAACAGATACGAATTGCGTGACAAACTGATCCTCACTTGGTTCCCATGCCCAATCCCCATGAGCGCCATGCGTAGGCATGACCTCGTCGCATATGGCTCGAGTTGCGGCTGAAACTTGCAGCATCGCGCAAACCCTTGCGGCAGTGGGGAAGTCGCTGCGTTCTCGCAAGCTTTGATTAAGCGGTCAAGTGCAACGACCTAAAGGTTATCAAGATTTACCTTGATCGCCTGCCAGACTTCGCACTAGCTCAACAATGGTTCGCCTCACACGTGCACTAGTGATCTTGACAAAGGCTTTGTTGAGCTCAAGTCCTTCCCGTGTGGACAGGAAATCGAAGACACTGCTTTCTACGGTTTTTTCACCATATTCACACGGGTCTTCTGCCAGACCAGGTCCTGCAACCGGTGCATCTTCATAAAAGTAGCTGATCGGTACTCCAAGGGTCTTTGACAGATCAAACAAACGGCTGGCGCCAATTCGATTGATACCCTTTTCGTATTTTTGGACTTGCTGAAACGTCAGTCCAAGGTGATCGCCAAGTTTCTCTTGGCTCATGCCGAGGAGCATCCGACGCAGTCGTACGCGGCTACCAACGTGAATATCCATCGGGTTCGGGCGACGCGCGTTCTTTGCTTCTGCCCCTTCGGCGGCGCGCTTGAGCCGTTTCGACATCCGACTTTTTCACCTCCCCACGACAAGGCTTTCACGGTTAACTTCCCGATTCTCCTTGCATTATTGAGTATGACGTCGGACCAACAGCGACAAGTGCGAAGAACAATACTAAAAAAAGAAAACAGTATTCGCCGTATCGCGCATAGATCGTTGGTGCGCGGGGCATGGGTAATTCCACGTCAATAACACCGCGCTCGTTCAGCCCAATGGAGTTGAGCACACGGCCGTACGGGTCGATCAGTGCAGAAATGCCGTTGTTGGCGGCACGAACAAGCGGGATTCCCTCCTCGGCAGCGCGCAATCGTGACTGGTGAAAGTGCTGGTGAGGACCCGTCGTATTGCCAAACCAGCCGTCGTTAGTGGCGTTGATCAGTAGACCTGGACGAGCCGAGCCTTGCACAACCGCGGCGGGGAAAATCGCCTCGTAGCAAATTAGTGGCCCAATGGCAGGAAGTCCAGGGATCGTCAGCAGGGGACGGGGACTTGGTCCGACTGCAAAGCCTCCTCGAATTCGAGTCAGTGCCTGAAGTCCGAGCCAATCCAAGGTCTCTTTAAAGGGCAAATACTCGCCGAACGGAACGAGGTGAAGCTTGTCGTAAAGTGTCGTCAGACCGCCATCGGGTCCGAAGACGAGGATGGAATTGAAGACCTTACTGTTGGGCTGGACACTGGGGCGGACCTCGTCGCCAGGGGCAGAGCGTTCCAAGCGCAGCGCGCCAGTAATTAGGTGGGTCTTGTCTGGCAGTAGATCGCTGATTGCAATCAAAGCGCGTGGCGTGGCAAGTGGCAGAAACGGCATGGCGGCCTCGGGCCAGACGACATGCGTTATGCTAGCCATATCGTCCCTCTCGCCCTTTTGGTTTTGGCGCGAAAGCACGAGGTGGTCGTTGAAGATCTCGCCTTGCTTCTCGCGCGCCCATTTGTGGCGCTGGGGAACACTTGGCTGAACAATGCGGAGCTTGACGCCCTCGATCATTGCGGCAGGGACAGTGGGAAGAACCGCCAGCCCGTAGGCGTAAAGGCCGGCGAGTGGGGCGACTGAGAGAACACCGATCGGCAGGAGAACGTCCCGCATAGGGCGCGTAGAGCGCCTATTCGCGGCGAGGACAACAAGAGGAGTGCCGCAGATCAGCACCGTCCAGAGCGTTAAGCCGTAAATGCCGAAGAGTGCCGCCGACTGCATGATGACCGGGTCACCGGTCAGCGCATAGCCGAACACGTTCCAGGGAAAGCCCGTAAATAGATGGCCGCGCGCGAATTCACCGAGACCGACGCAGATCGCCAGTATCACGATGCGGGCCGGTCCCGGGCACCATACTGTTTTGGCTACCACCAGCGTCGCGGCTGTAAAAATGGCAAGTCCCGCCGGCATCAGCGTTACGGCAAATGGGAGCAGCCAGCCGAAGATATGTGCTTCGACCAGAAATGCTTCTCCGATCCAAGAAAGACCGAAAAAGAAATAGCCGAAGCCAAACCACCAACCATCGTAGGCGGCCGACTGCAGCGGGCGCTTGGGCGAGGCCGGCTGATCCAGCAACCAGACCACGACCGGAAACGTCAGCATTAGGATGGGCCAGAAATGGAATGGCGCCATTGCCAAAACGGATAGTGAACCAGCAGCGAAGGCGAGGCCGCGACGATGCCAGCGGTGGGTTGAGCCGACGCGGCTGGGCAGACCGCGCAGTTGGCCCGACAGCCAAGACTGGCGATCGTCACCGCCGTCCGCGTGCTTTTCTACCGGCGGGGCTTGAGACGCTTGCTTGGCGCCTGAGGGCCTCTGCGCGTCGGCGCCGTTAGGGCTTTCCCGCTGCATCCTGGTCGCTGTCCTTGGTTTCCGGCTTGGCCGCCGAGACACCGTGAATCTTCAGCGTCTTCACTCGGCGCGCGTCAGCATCCAGAACTTCGAATTCAACGCCGGAATGGTGGCGGACCAATTCGCCGCGGGCCGGCACCCGGCCGACAATCGTGAAGACGAGACCGCCAAGCGTGTCGATCTCCTCATCTTCGGCTTCTGTCAGGAGTTTGCGACCCAGGCGGTCCTCCAGCTCGGCGATGGGCGTGCGGGCAGAGGCGATCAGTCCTAGTTTCGGGTCCTCCGAGATGTTGGCGACCTCCGCCTCGTCGTGCTCATCTTCGATGTCGCCAACGATCTGCTCGACCAAGTCCTCGATGGTAACGAGCCCGTCAGTGCCGCCGTACTCGTCGACCACGAGCGCCATATGTATTCGTGTCGACTGCATTTTAATCAGCAGATTCATAGCCGGCATCGAAGGCGGCACGTAGAGGACCTGTCGCTTGATGCGGGCCATCGAGGCCGGCCGCGAAAGATCGAAGGCGCCGAAATCAGGGTCCGCGGTGTTGTCGCCATCTGGGCCGGCGGCGGGAGAACTAACCTCGAGGCCACCGATGCTCGGTTGGTCGGCGCCGTTGGTCCGTGCGATCGTACTAATGTCGCGCGACTGAGCCATGAGCCAGCTTAGCAAGTCCTTGATATGGACCATGCCGCGCGGGTCATCGAGCGTGTCGCGGAATATCGGCACGCGGGAAACCCCTGCCTTTTCAAAAGCTTGTAGCAATTCGGCAATGGGCGCGTCTTCCTCGATCGCGATAATGTCGGCTCGCGGCACCATGACGTCCTCGACGCGACTGTCGCCAAAGCGCAGCAGGCGCAGAAGCATGCGGCGTTCCTCGGCGGAAAAGGAGCCGCTGACGTCGTGTTTCACAGCAACTTCGAGGTCTTCACGTAGCGACGATGCCTCGCCAAGCCCGAAACGGTTTCGGAGGGCTGCGAGCCATCCCGTTGTAGTTCCGCGGCTGTCGCCGGATGCGGAAGCAGATTCGTTGGTGTCGCTTGGGTTGTTGATACTCATTTCAAATCAAGGGTCATGGCGATCGTGGCTTTTATTCACCGGATTCAAGCACGAGTTTCTAACTCGGCTCCCGCGTAGGGATCGGGAATCGCTAGGGTTGCAAGAATGCGGGTCTCTAAGGCTTCCATGCTCTCGGCGGCGGCTTCGCCATCGTGATCGAAACCTGAAAGATGCAACAAGGCGTGTACGATGAGATGCTGGAAGTGATGCCGTGGGGGAACCGCCAGGTCCTCAGCCTCACGCATCACGGTCTCCGCGGCGAGTATGATGTCACCGATGAAACCTTGTTGTCCGGAGGCATGGAGTCCCTGACGGGCAGGGAAGGAAAGGACGTTCGTCGACGATGCCTTGCCACGATAGCTGGCATTGAGGGCGGCGACTTCGGCATCATCGGAGAGAGCGACGGCGGCAGAAACGCCTGACAAACCGGATTCAGTAATCCGCGCCGCAGCTTCAGCGGCCACGCGGACGGCTGCCACGACTTCTGGGATGGCTGTCCAATCGCCACCGTTTTCGATCACATCCACGCTTATCAGGCCAGCCGGCCGGATCTGTGGGGGTTCGCCTTCTGTCCCATCGGGACAACTGTCACTATCGTCGCTCATCGCTGTCCGTTTGTTTCGTCAGCCTTATCATAGGCAGCGACGATACGGGCGACAAGATCACGACGCACGACATCGGAGCCCGTGAAGCGCACCGCCTCGATCCCATTGACGCCAGAAAGCAGGCCGACGGCCTCCTCCAGGCCGGAGGTCATGCCTGGCGGAAGGTCGATCTGCGAGGGATCGCCAGTAATAACCATCTTTGCGTTTTCACCCAGTCGGGTGAGGAACATCTTCATCTGCATGCTGGTCGTATTCTGCGCCTCGTCGAGGATGACGAAAGCATTTGCCAGTGTGCGGCCGCGCATGAAGGCCAGTGGAGCGATCTCGATAACGCCGACTTCGATGTCGCGTTCGACCTTTTCGGGCGGCAGGACGTCGTAGAGCGCGTCGTAAAGCGGCCGCAGGTAGGGATCTACTTTTTCCTTCATATCGCCCGGCAGAAAGCCAAGGCGTTCACCAGCTTCGACGGCGGGACGAGACAATATGATCCGCTCAACAAGACCTTTTTCGAGGCAATGGGCGGCCATTGCGACGGCAAGATAGGTCTTACCGGTACCTGCTGGGCCGAGGCCGAAGACCAAATCGATCTCCTGCAGCGCCCGCATGTAGACGCTCTGTGTCGGGCTCCGGGATTTGATGACCCGACGCCGGGTAGCGATCTGGGCCTGAGCGCCGTCAGCAGGGGCCTCATGGCGGGCGTGGCGGATCAGGCCGTCGAATTCGCCGGGTCCGACATTCTCCCCGGCGGCGATGCGACCATAGAGATCCTCCAGAACCTGGCGGGCGATGGTGCACTGGGATTCTGAGCCCGTCAGTATGATGACGTTCCCATGCGCGTGCGCTTCGATGCCAAGCCGATCCTCAATCAGAGCGAGGTGACTGTCGAATTCGCCCAATAGAAGTGTCAGATGACGGTTGTCTTCGAAGGGAACGACGATACGTGCGTTCGTGGCCTGAGGCTTCATTGTACGCCCCGGACCGGTCACGGGTTGACCGCGAAAAGCTGCCAAATCAGAAGACTCCCATCAGCCTGTTCAAATGGAGTGCCACTACCGGACTTCATTCTCCTGCAAACGCCTGACAACCGCAACCGGCAGCATCACATTGGTCGCGATGCTCCGAACGAACTTAAACGCGAATCAAGCAGCGCGTATGACGCCCAGCAAACTGTTGGGGCCGGCTCCGGAGATTTCCACTGGAATGATGCGGCCCAAAAGATCACGAGCTCCGGTGGCGTGGACCGGCTGCAGATACGGTGAACGCCCGACAATCTGACCGGCATGCCGCCCCAGACGCTCGAATAAAACCGGGATTGTGAGACCGACGCAGCCCTCATTGAAGCGAGACGTCTGGCTTGCCAGAAGGTGTTGGAGGCGCTGCAAACGTTCCGATTTCACCTCTTCGGGCAGTTGTTCTTCAAGCTTCGCGGCGGGAGTGCCCGGGCGTGGCGAATACTTGAAGGAGAATGCTTGGGCGAAGCCAATATCCTCAACCAGCCTCAAGGTCTGCAGAAACTCGCCCTCTGTCTCGCCTGGAAAACCGACGATAACGTCCGTCGAAAGGGCAATATCGGGCCGGGCTGCACGAACCTTGTCGATCAGCCGGCGGTAATCGGCTGCCGTATGCTTTCGGTTCATGGCGGCAAGGATGCGATCGGAACCAGCCTGGAAGGGCAGGTGCAGATACGGCATCAGCCGTGCCTCATCCCGGTGGGCGTCAATGAGATCGTCGCTCATGTCTTTGGGGTGGCTGGTCGTGTAGCGCAAGCGCTGCAGCCCTTCAAGCTCCCCCATGGCTCGGATCAAGCGGGCAAGCGGCCAGTCGCGGCCGTCAGGACCAACACCGTGATAGGCGTTGACGTTCTGGCCCAATAGCGTGATTTCGCGGACACCGCGACCGATCAATGCGCGTGCCTCTTCGAGCAGGCTGTCGACGGGCCTAGAGAACTCGACGCCGCGCGTGTAGGGCACGACGCAGAAGGTACAAAACTTGTCGCAGCCCTCCTGGACGGTGAGAAAGGCCGAGGCCGCCCGCGCAACGCCGGCAGCCGGTGGACTGATCGTCGTCCGGTCCGGCAGTCGTGTGAATTTGTCTTGCTCGGGGAAGTTTGTGTCGACGAGGCGACGCGACTCAGACTGTGCGCGGAACACAAGATCTGGCAGGCGATGGTAGCTCTGCGGGCCGACGACAAGGTCGACAACGGGGGCGCGCGCAAGGATTTCGGCGCCTTCGGCCTGAGCGACGCAGCCGGCGACCGTGACGATCGTGTCCTTACCAAGCTTGCGGCGTTCTTCTTTTATCTGGCGTAAGCGGCCGAGGTCGGAATAGACCTTTTCAACAGCCTTTTCGCGGATATGACAGGTGTTGAGAATGATGACTTCCGCCTCTTCAGGGCGGTCGGTTTCTGAGAAGCCATAAGGAATGAGCGACTCGGCCATACGTTCCGAGTCATAAACGTTCATCTGGCAACCAAAAGTCTTTACGAAGACCTTCTTGGTCCCCGGCATCACATTTCTCCTACGGGGCGCAGTCTCGGCTTTAGCCGGACCCCGTTTTGAGTGACCCATCGCCAACCCACGTTAGTTTCAGGTTACCCTGAGTCGGGTTGATTTGGCTGGCGCGTTTTCGGCAACACGTCTGTGCAAACGTGTCTGCAGGTGTGTTTGCAATTCTTAGACCAGCAACGATGTATCGCTGCTGAACGGCGCGGGACACTGGTGCAAGGCGATATCTATGTCAACAGCCAAAAGGAGCTTATGCCGGGTTGCCACAGCCCTGCCGCTGAAGCTCAGATCCAATTCCTAGAATCCGCGGACCGATGCGCGGTCGAGCGTTCGTTCTCAGCCGTAACATTGGCAAGGACAAGGGGCGCGCCCGGCGATCGGCCGCGCAGCATGCGAACCAATTCGGCACGTATCTCCTGCTCGCTGTGGCGGGCGAGTGCCTTGCGATCGGCAAATTCGTCGAAAGGAACGGGTGGTCCGACGCTGATTTTAACGTCAAGAGGGCCGGCTTTCAAAAGTTGCCAGGCGTGCGAACCCATTTCCATATCGCCATACCAACCAATAAGCGGGCGATCGGCGCGCTCCAGAGGAACGCCGTGCAGGTGCGTGTAGCAAATGGTCAGAGTTTGGACCATCGCATTGGACGTGTTGAAAGTGTTGGATCTGACGGACGCGGAGTCGGCCGGACTCGATTGAAAGCCGGGTTGGGTATTGGTTTCAGGGCGGTTCGATCGGCCTGGCTTTGCAGCGGCGAACAATGACGTCTTGAACGGCAGGACCCGATTACCGTCGCTGGAAGTTCCTTCAGCGAACAGAACCAGCTTGTCACCTGCGGCGAGACGCTCCGCGATCTCACCAGCCGACGTGGCAGCGGCAGTGCGCCGCTGGCGATCGACGAAGACCGTGCGTTGCAGCCGCGCCAGTGATGAAACAAATGGCCAGCGTCCAACTTCCTTCTTGGCAATGAACGAGACCGGGGCGAGCGCAGATATGACCGGGATGTCGAGCCAGGATGTGTGGTTGGCCACCAACAAGACAGGCTTGTCGGCCGCCACTTCCCCCTCAATCGTGAAGCGAATACCAAGAAGGCGGCAGAGCTGGCTGTGGTACCAGTGAGGAAACGTGCGAGCGTTCCGCTCGGAGAACCTCAGAAAGGCCAACTGCAGCGGCATCAGCGGGACGGTCAGGAGGAAGAATCCCGTTAGTATTCGAACCGCGCGTAGTGCTCTCATGGTTTACTTGTGAGGTCGAGGCCGAGGGTCAAAGCATCAGCCGATGAACCATCGGGTCCCTTGTAGTAACCTTGGCGTCGTCCGACTTCCTTGAAGCCGAGGCTGTGATACAGGCCTAAAGCCGCCGCGTTGCCTTTGGCAACCTCAAGGAACAGACGCTTGGCTCCGGAAGTGGCAACGGCGCGCAGCAGACCATTGGCGAGCTTCAGCCCGATCCCGCGGCGTTGGAAGGGTGTCGTGACGCCAATAGTGAGCACCTCCGCCTCATCTGCCGCGACGCGGCCGATAGCGAAGCCAATGGGTACAGGTGGGCCCAGTTCTCGCAAACGCACTTTCGCGACGAGCGCACTTACCCCAGGATCAGCAAGCAGATCGCGAAGGGCATTCGCATCCCAAGCCGGATCAAAAAGCTGTGCGTGTAGAAGGGCTAATTCTTCTGCCATTTCAGCTTCTGCCCAAAGCAGGCTGACATAGCGGTCTTCGATTGGCGGGTAGGATTCTGTGGTCGATGTCATCACATGGTCCGTGGTATCGAACTGTCGGTCTGAGGCTTGGCATCGGCATTGCGTAGGTAAAGCGGAGCAACAGCGCTGGGACTGTCTGGCAGGCGTACCGCACGCTTGGCAAGATAAACCGCAGACGGAAGCAGATCACCACGCATCACCTGCACCGGACGGCCTAGATCATGGGCCGCCGATGCGACAGCGTTGCTACCCGAGCCGGCGGTTATGAATGCACTTTTCGGCGGACATAACTCAACCGCGGCCCGAGGTTGCAAGACGGCGGGAGCACTGAGTGCGTCGCGGCCTCGGAACAGCTGGCAATAAACTTCCTCGCGGCGTGCGTCTGTGGCGATCAGGATATGCCGCGCGGCCGGGTCGTGACTAGCTTCTATTTCGTCTGCGAGTTGTTCCGCCATGACCGAAAGGCTTGTCGCTGCCACCAAAGGTTTGTCGAGTGCGAGAGCTAAAGCACGCGCAGCCGCCACGCCAATGCGCGTGCCTGTAAATGTGCCCGGCCCAAACGTGACGGCGATACGGTCAACGTCATTGAAGTTCAAGCCCGATTGCATGACGACTTCGCCGATCATCGGCACAAGGCGTTCGGCGTGGCCGGTGGCCATCGGCTCGAAGCGCGAGACGATGCGAGCGGTGCTACCGAGCTGCAGCGCGGCAGAGCAAGCGTCAAAGCACGTGTCAAAGGCAAGGATGTTCATAACATGGGAGCCTACAGGGTCCCGCCTGGGTTTTCATCCTCTAGGTTATGCGTATTCGTTGCCACGTGATGGAACGAAGTTCCTGGAAATGTCAGCGCGCTGGACGGTTGCTCCCAAATCAGCAGGGTCACCAAACCGCTCAGACGGTGTAGTTCAAAGGCTTACAGGATTTTTGCCACGTCCTCGAAATCGAACCGCGGGGAACGCGGGAAGACGTCCTTGTGGTCACCGTATCCAATATTGCACAGGAAATTTGATCGAATTGATGTGCCGGCAAAGAACTCGCGGTCCACTCCAGCCTGATCAAAGCCAGACATCGGACCGCAATCAAGGCCCAGCGCGCGCGCGGCAATGATGAGATAGGCGCCTTGAAGCGTACCGTTGCGGACGGCCGTCTCGGCGATCTTGGCGTCGTTACCGGCAAACCAGCTCTTTGCGTCGGTGTGCGGGAAAAGTATTGGAAGGTGCTCGTAGTATTCCATGTCATAGCCGATGATGGCGCAAACCGGGGCCTCCATCGTCTTCTCGGCATTGTTGCCCGACAAGTAGGGCTTGAGGCGCGCCTTCGCAGCCTTTGATTTGACGAAATAGAACCGCGCTGGCGAACAGTTGGCACTGGTCGGCGCCATTTTCAGAATATCCAAAAGCCGGTGGAGTTGTTCGTCGCTGACCTCCTGATCGCGCCAAGTGTTGTCGGTACGGGCGTCGAAGAAGAGCTGGTTTAACGCGGCCTCCGGGAGTGAGTTGGACATGCCATTCTCGCTTCATGCTGCATAAAAAGAGGAACCCCGCCGATCGCCGGCGGGGTTTCTATCGTCATTATTCGTGTGCTCCGGCGGGGGGCAACGTTAGATCGCCTGAACTTCCTGCACCTCGGGGCAGAAATGGCGGAGCAGGTTCTCGATGCCATGACGCAAGGTCGCAGTCGATGACGGGCATCCCGAGCAAGCGCCGCGCATCTGCAGGTAGACAATGCCTTTGCGGAAACCCTGAAACGTGATGTCACCGCCGTCTTGAGCAACGGCCGGGCGGACACGCGTCTCAAGTAGCTCCTTAATGGTCGAGACGATCTGCTCGTCGGCGGGATCGTAGTTGCCTTCCGCGACGTCGTTACCTTCGCCGGTCGTGACCACCGGAGCACCTGACATAAAGTGCTCCATGATGGCGCCGAGAATGGCTGGCTTGAGGTGTTGCCAATCGGTCTCGCCCTTGGTCACTGAGATGAAATCAGAGCCCAAGAAAACGCCAGTCACACCGGCAATCTCGAAAAGCCGCGCTGCAAGCGGTGACTCGTTGGCGTCGTCCTCGGCGCGATAATCGGCTGTGCCGCCGCTGAGCACTGAGCGGCCAGGAATGAACTTCAAAGTGGCCGGGTTTGGCGTTGCCTCAGTCTGGATGAACATCGCTTCTTCTCTCGAATTCGGACACCTCGGTCCATGGTGACGGCCAATTAACACCTGGTTCGGAGCCGCCTTTTTAGAACCGTTCTAGGACATGAAGTAGGTTAGGAGCATACAAATGTCGAGCCCTGACGTCGAGTTTCCCCGAGCGACAAATTTTTAGCCCGGCGGTCGTCAAGCCAAAGCCTTGATGTAATCAAGGGATAGGTGGCCCGGAACCACTGTGATCGGGACCGGGAAAGCACCTGCGGCCTTTCCGCCCACGAGTGTCGAAACCAGCGGGCCAGGGCCCTTCGGATCGATCGACGCGCCAAGGACCATCAAAGCTATATCCTCGTCCTCGTCGATCATCTCCATAATGGTGTCGACTTTGGAGCCTTCCTTGATGACATCTTCAGTCGCCACTTCCTCGAAACCGATCTGATTGAGTTTACGCCGGTGCAGGCGGAACAAAGCTGTGGCTTTGGTCGTCTCTTCCTCGATGTGGATCTGGCGCACACCCATCCAATGCTGGTAGCCCTGCGGCTCGATCACATAGAGCAGGACCAGTGATCCGCCGCTATGGGCGACACGGCTGGCGGCAAAGAAGACGGCGCTGTCGACTTCCGGCTCCTCATCGATGATGAGCAGGAATTTGCGTTGATGTCCGGCTTCGAACGATCGGCGTGGTTTCATACTTAGTTCGAGATCCTCAGCAGCGAAGAACGATACCCTGCCCGCGCATCGGCACGGCTCAGCGAAATGCACGAGCCGATTGTCCATGAAGGAAACCGTCCTGTCCACGAAAAGGCTCGCGCCATAGATCCGCACAATTGATACTCCCGCGCATCTCGCAGGTGCACACTTGCCATCTTCCGTTACGAGCCAGCGCGAACGAAGCCGAGGATGTCCTTGACTTCACCGAGGATCGGCTGGGCGAGTTGGCGAGCGCGGTCGGCACCGTTTACCAAAATCCGGTCGATCTCGGCCGGGTCCTGCATGAGGCGGCGTGCCTCCTGGGCGATCGGACCAAGCTGGGCCACGCACAGTTCCGCCAGTGCCGGTTTGAATTCGGAAAACTGGCGGTCACCGAATTCCGCCAGCACTTCCACCTTTTCACTGCCGGACAGAGCAGCAAATATGCCGACGAGGTTGTCGGCTTCCGGTCGTCCGGAAAGGCCTTCGATCTCACTGGGCAGGGGTGCCGGATCGGTCTTCGCTTTGCGGACCTTTTTGGCGATCGTATCGTTGTCGTCGGTCAGATTAATGCGGGACATTTCCGATGGCTCGGATTTCGACATTTTCCGGGATCCATCGCGCAACGACATCACACGGGTCGCCGGACCCGTGATGACGGGCTTGGGCAGCGGGAAGAACTCGCCTTCCTCGTAGCCGGCCGCTTTGATCTGGTCGGAAAAGTCATTGTTGAACTTCTGAGCGATATCGCGGGACAACTCCAGGTGCTGCTTTTGGTCATCACCGACCGGAACGTGCGTTGCGCGATAGGCAAGGATGTCGGCGGCCATCAGATTGGGGTACGCGTAGAGCCCGACGGAAGCATTCTCACGATCCTTGCCGGCCTTCTCTTTGAACTGTGTCATGCGGTTAAGCCAGCCGAGGCGGGCCACGCAATTGAACACCCATGCAAGCTCTGCGTGTGCGGAGACCTGGCTCTGATTGAACAGAATGCTTTTCTCCGGATCGAGGCCTGCGGCGATGTAGGCCGCCGTTACTTGGCGGATTGCTTGGCGCAGCTCAGCTGGATCCTGCCAGACGGTGATGGCGTGCAAATCAACGACGCAGTAGATGCAATCGTGCGTTTTCTGCAGATCGATCCACTTCAACATCGCACCCAGATAGTTGCCAAGGTGCAGACTGCCGGTGGGCTGCATTCCAGAAAAAACGCGCTCTTGGAATTTCATTCAGGAGGGCTCCCCGCGAGCGTGGCCGATCATGTTCATGCGAGCGCGGGTTATGGCGCGTCGGCCGCCCTCGTGCAAGTCCTCTCAAGAACGCCGGCGCAACCTCGGCGAGAGACCTGAGACCAATGCTCGACGTGTATGGGACAGGGGACGAAGAGGTTGCGGCAATGAAAAACGGCCATACCTAAGGCCTCCGCAAAGTCCGATGTAAGGGGCTCCGAAATCCAGCGTGTCGCTGATGCCGAGTTCGCCGCTTTTCAAGTTGCCGAGATATCGCGGAAGCCGTTGCAGGAATAGAAGCTACGACCGCCGAGTTTAACGACCGGCTTGCCCTTGGACGTTTGCGGAACAGCATCAAACTCGGCTGTGCGTCGACTGCTTAGACCGTACGTCCGCGCGCCATTCCAGCAACGCGGCGAAGATCTAGAACTCCGGTCGCCAGGGTCAGTCCAAAAAAGACGAAAAGACCAAGCATCACGATCGCCGCCAGAGCAAGCGCCTGTACGGGCAAGATGGCTTCGGCGCTGAAGTATGGCGCCAGTTGCGGGATAGCGAACCACACGGCGGCCCCCATAGCGAGGCTGGCGGCGGTAATGATTGGCAAATTTCTTAGCAAGCGGCGGTCACCAACGAAGTCACCACGATGCCGGAGTGTCGCCCAGAGCAACAGCGCATTGACCCAGCCGGCAATAGATGTGGCCAAAGCTATGCCGACGTGTGGCGGGCGACCCATCTCCTTGAACGTGAAGAACAAGGCGAGTGAGCCGATCACGTTGACCGCCATGTTGACGGCTGCATAGCGCATTGGGGTTTTGGTATCTTCGCGAGCAAAGAAGGCTGGTTGAAAGACTTTGATCAACACGAATGCCGGCAGACCAATGGCAAAGGCAGCCAAGGCTGGCGCGGTTGCGGCGGTGTCGACCGCGGTGAATGCGCCCCGCTCGAAAAGCACGCGGATGATGGGCTCTGCGGCGATCGCAAGCGCGACAGCCGCCGGGATCGTCAGCAGCAACGCAACTTCGAGGGAGCGGTTCTGGCTATCCATTGCCGTCGCGTGTTCACCTGCCCGGACTTTGCGTGACAGCTCGGGCAAGAGGACGACCCCGATCGCGACACCGACGATGCCAAGCGGCAGTTGATAAAGACGATCGGCATAATAGAGGTAGGACACCGCGCCCGCCTGCAAGGTCGCGATCATGGTCCCGATGACGATGTTGATCTGGGTGATGCCGCCAGCGATCACACCGGGAATGCCAAGCTCGACAAGACGTTTCACGCCGGCGGTGTAGCGAGGCCGGCGCAGCGATAACTTGAGGCCGGCCGCCCGGACGGCAATCCACAACATCATAAACTGCGCCACTCCAGCGATGGCGACGCCCACCGCGAGAATGATTCCGGCGCCGAAGCGCTGCGAAAACCCGAGCCATATCGCCAGAGAAATGGCGGTGATCAAAACAATGTTGAGAAGGATCGGCGCCGCCGCGGCCACCCAAAAGCGGTTCAGGGAATTGAGAATGCCGGAAAGCAGAGCGGCCAGCGACATGCACAACAGATACGGAAACGCAATCTGCGACAGCAAAACGGCGAGGTCGTATTTGGCCGGATTTTGGACGAACCCAGGTGCCAGCAACACCATCAACCACGGCATCGCCAGCACCATGATTATGGACAAAACCAGCAGACTGAAAAACAAGACCGACATCGCCTCCTCGGCGAAGCGGCGCGCCTCACCTTCACCTTCGCCTTCGAGCCGCTTGGCAAAGAGTGGGATGAACGCCGAATTGAAGGCACCTTCGCCAAACAACCGGCGAAACAGATTGGGAAAGCGGAAGGCGACAAAAAATGCATCCGCAACAACGCCGGAGCCAAGGGCTGCGGCGATCAGAATGTCTCGGATGAAGCCGAGCAAGCGGCTGACCATCGTCAGCCCACCAACAGTTGCGAAGGCGCGGTAGAGCATGGTGAGCGCAGTAGCCTTATGACCTGAGAAGCGCAAGGGCTGTTGTGGCGGTAGATCTTGCCCGACTGATGGCCCTTTTTTGTCGTTGCGAGCCGGTATCGGGACTAAGGCTATTCTTCGTCGGCGATATCGACAATCTCCCCGAGGCGCTCGCCGATGTGTTCATGGCGCTTTTCGCCGGAAACTTTGCGGCCCGTCAGGTCGGTGACATAGAAGACGTCGATCACCTTCTCACCGAAGGTCGCGATATGGGCCGACGAAATATCAAGCGACATGTCGGACAGCCCGCTTGTCAGCTCGTAGAGCAGCCCGGG
>Ga0209013_10001594_pt1 | contig 20770 bp, 21 predicted proteins | sample Cruoilmetagenom2_FD_187291 | JGI IMG/M metagenome (GOLD analysis project Ga0209013, IMG submission 187291) | Oil polluted marine microbial communities from Coal Oil Point, Santa Barbara, California, USA - Sample 2 (SPAdes) (version 2) | ecosystem: Environmental > Aquatic > Marine > Oil seeps ...
ACGTTCAACGCCATCTGATCTCGCGCAGAACATTGCGCCAGTTCCGAACTGAAGCGATGAATAGGTGGAATGCCGTGACCGCTGTAGCGTGAAACACGGAGACGTCGTCCATTTTCGCGCGGTATACGTGCTAACGCGACAATGCCCGTGCCTGTGTTGCAATGCAATGGGCAGGAAGTGACCCAAAGCGGTCGTTTTCCATGTCTTGGTCGAACGCAACAGAGATAGAGCAACAAGATTCTCCAGCCGACGTTGGCCAAGGACTAGCCCTAACGTTCCCCTTTTCCCTGACGCAGGCCGAACACTGCATCGACCCGACCTGATTAAAATATACGCATATTTCAGAAATGTCTAATTTCTAAGCTAAATCTAGCCAATCTGATCGTGATTTGTGCGGTGCGGTAAAGGGCGCGGTGTGGAGAGAGTCAGCGGAATCTCAAAATAATATAAGTTATTTCAATGCATTAGTGTAATGCCGGGTATGCACCTCGTCCTGGCACACGCCTTGCTATCGTTAACCAGTGCGCCGCAATAAAGAGTCTGGTTCAACGCTGACAGGGAGCAGAATGAGCAATTCTTCCGAGAAGAAACGACTTGTTGTCGTCGGTAACGGGATGGCGCCGGGGCGGGCGCTGGAGCGGTTAATTGAGACCGCGCCGGACAGCTTTGAGGTGACGATCTTCAATGCCGAGCCGCGGGTCAACTATGACCGTATCATGTTGTCTCCGGTTCTTTCGGGTGAGAAGTCATTCGAGGAGATCGTGATTCACGGCGATGGTTGGTACGTGAAGAATGGCATCACGCTTTACAAAGGCGCGAAGGTAACCGCGATAGATCGAGGCCGTAAGACGGTGACGGCCGAGTTCGTTGCCTCAGGTTCCGGTCAGGCCCCGCTGCACCCACCGGTTGGCGTTGAATACGATCAGTTGATTGTTGCGACCGGCTCGTCTCCCATCACCATTCCCGTGCCCGGACATGATCTTCCAGGCGTTCTTTCCTACCGCGATCTCGACGATGTCAACGCGATGCTGTTGGCAGCTAAGTCTCGGGGGAACGCCGTCGTCATCGGTGGGGGTCTGTTGGGTCTGGAAGCTGCTGCCGGTCTCATGGAGCAGGGTATGCAGGTTAGCGTCCTGCACCTGATGCCGACTCTGATGGAGCGCCAGCTCGATCCTGCAGCCGGGCATCTTCTGCAGCGGTCCATTGAGGCACGCGGCATCAATGTCATTACGCGGGCCAACACCAAGGCGATCCTGGGAGCAGGCAAAGTCGAAGCCGTCGAACTCGACAACGGCACGGTGCTGCCGGCCGATCTTGTCGTGATGGCTGTTGGTATTCGTCCAAACGCGGGTATTGCCGTGGATGCCGGCTTGAATGTCAATCGCGGCATTGTCGTCGACAAGTCGATGCGGACAAACGATCCCGACATCTTTGCGCTGGGTGAGTGCGCCGAAGCAGATGGCGAGGTGTTCGGTCTCGTTGCGCCGCTCTATGAGATGGCCAACGTCGTTGCGGCGCAGCTCATCGGTGAGGATGCCGCAGTGTTCAAGTCCTCGGCGACCGCGACAAAGCTCAAGGTAACCGGGATCAACGTTTTCTCCGCTGGTGATTTCGCCGATGCAGAGGACCGCGAGGAGATCGTGTTGCGCGATGGCGCACGCGGCAACTACCGTCGCCTCGTTCTCAAAGACAACAAGATCATCGGCATCGTGATGTATGGAGATACCTCGGACGGTGCGTGGTTCTTCGATCTGTTAAAGCGCCGGGTCGACGTTTCCGACATGCGCGAGACGCTGATCTTCGGCCAGAATTATGCTGGCGGTATTCCGCTCGATCCAGAGGCCGCAGTTGCCGCGTTGCCAGATGAGGCGGAGGTGTGCGGCTGTAACGGTATCTGTAAGGGGGACATTACGGGTGCCATTGCCGGGCTTGGTTTAAAGTCGCTTGATGACGTGCGCGCCCACACCAAAGCGTCGGCCTCGTGCGGGTCTTGCGCCGGTCTTGTCGAGCAAATCCTGAGGGCGCAACTGGGCGATGCCTATAACCCAGCGGCTGTCGTGCCCATGTGCGGGTGTACCGATCTCGGCCACGACGAAGTGCGCCGCCTGATTGTTGCCAAGGCGATAAAGTCGCTCCCCGACCTCTTGCAGCAACTCGAGTGGAAGACGTCATGCGGATGTGCGAAGTGCCGCCCCGCACTCAACTACTATCTTCTCAGCTCGTGGCCTGGTGAATATGTCGACGACGGCCAATCCCGCTACATCAACGAGCGCGTGCACGCCAACATCCAAAAGGACGGCACCTACTCGGTCGTACCGCGCATGTGGGGCGGCATGACGAGTGCCAAAGAGCTGCGTGCCATCGCTGATATCGTCGAAAAATTCGACATTCCTTCGGTGAAATGTACCGGCGGCCAGCGCATCGACATGCTTGGCGTGAAGAAAGAGGACCTGCCCGCGGTTTGGGCTGACCTCAACTCTGCCGGCATGGTCTCGGGTGCGGCCTACGCTAAGGGTCTGCGCACGGTGAAGACGTGCGTGGGAAAGGATTGGTGCCGCTTTGGCACTCGGGATTCAACGGGCCTTGGGATCAAGCTCGAAAAATTTCTGTGGGGCTCCTGGACACCTGCCAAGCTGAAACTCGCGGTGTCGGGCTGTCCGCGCAACTGCGCTGAGGCGACCTGCAAGGACATCGGCGTGATCTGTGTGGAGAGCGGTTACGACATCCTTTTTGGCGGTGCTGCGGGCCTCGACATCAAGGGTACTGAAGTGCTCGGCCACGTGGGAAGCGAAGAGGAGACCGTTGAAGTGATCGCGGCTCTGACCCAGCTTTATCGCGAGCAGGGCCGCTATTTGGAGCGCATCTACAAATGGGCCAAGCGTGTCGGCATCGAAAACGTGCGTGAGCAGGTTCTCGATGACCGCAAACGCCGCGCTGAGCTCTACGAGCGCTTCGTCTATTCGCAGAAGTTCGCCCAGATCGATCCATGGGCCGAGCGGGTTGCCGGCAAGGATGCGCATGAATTCCAGCCAATGTCAGTCACTACAATGGAGGCTGCAGAATGAATGCCGATATCCGCACCTGGACGTCTGTCGGATCAATCGACGACATCCCCCGAAGGGGTGCACGGTGCGTGCGCAATGGCGACATGACGATCGCAGTGTTCCGCACCGTTGATGACCAAATCTTTGCTCTGGAAGACAAGTGCCCGCACCGAAACGGGCAGCTCAGCCAGGGCATCGTTCACGACAACTGCGTCACCTGCCCACTGCACAACTGGGTGATCTCGCTGGAAACCGGTTCCGCCCAAGGTGCGGATGAAGGGCAGACCAGCAGCTGTCCGGTTCGCGTCCAAGACCGGCAGATCTATCTCGACCTCACGTTCAACCAAGTCGCTAGTTGAGTACGTGTTTCAACAAAGAAAGAAAGGGCTGATCATGTCATATGTCGCTCCACAGGAGTTCGCCACCAAGATGATAGAGGCGGGCGAATCCAAGGTGTTTATGTCGACGAAGGACACGCTGATACGTGCCTATATGGCCGGCGCGATCCTGGCGCTCGCCGCAGCCTTCGCGGTGACCGTAACTGTCAACACAGGCAATCCGCTGGTCGGCGCACTGTTGTTCCCGGTCGGGTTCTGCATGCTTTATCTGCTCGGCTTCGACCTTCTGACAGGTGTGTTCACTCTGACGCCGCTTGCACTCTGGGCCAAGCGACCGGGCGTTACCGTGGGAGGCGTCCTGCGGAACTGGGGCCTGGTCTTCGTCGGCAACTTTGCCGGCGCGATGACCACTGCTGTTTTCATGGCGATCATATTCACCATGGGGTTCAGTCAGGAGCCAAACGCGGTGGGCCAGAAGATCGGCCAGATCGGTGAGGCGCGGACACTAGGTTATGCGGCAGCCGGAGGAGCAGGCATGCTGACGCTCTTCATCCGTGCGGTCATGTGTAACTGGATGGTGTCGACAGGTGTTGTTGCAGCGATGATGTCGACCTCGGTTTCGGGCAAGGTCATCGCGATGTGGATGCCGATCCTGGTTTTCTTCTACCTCGGATTCGAGCACTCCATCGTCAACATGTTCCTATTCCCCTCGGGCATCATGCTTGGCGGTCAGTTCACCTGGGCCGATTACCTCCTGTGGAACGAAATCCCGACCGTTATCGGAAACCTGGTCGGCGGCCTGACCTTCGTGGGCGCCATGATCTACTCCACCCACTACAAGCCGTCGCCGAGCCGCAAGCCTGCCTTCAAGGACGACAAAGTCCTGGCTGCTGCCGAGTAATGACTGGCTGAATTTATCGGCAAACTCGTCGGGCCCCATCGGTACGCTACAGGTGGGGCCCGTTGTTCTAAGCGACACTGGGGCTTCTATTGCTAAAGAAACTTGTCAGGGATGAGCTAACGGTCACGATCGGACAGCACTCCGAGGCGGGTCGCAAGCCCTCGAACCAGGACTTCCATGGCGCGCTTGTTCCTGAGGGTAGCGCGCTCGCACTGAAGGGCATCTCGCTTGCCATTTCTGACGGCATCTCTTCAAGCGACGTCAGCCACATTGCTGCGGAAACCTCTATCAAGAGCTTCCTTACCGATTACTACTGCACATCGGATGCCTGGACGGCGAAGACGGCTGGACACCGGGTCATCTCGGCTACGAACTCGTGGCTTAGTGCACAAACGCAGCGCAATCACCTGCAAGAGGATATGAATCGCGGCTTTGTCTGCACTTTCAGCGCGATGGTGTTGAAGGGGCGTAGTGCACACATTTTCCATATCGGCGATAGCCGCATTTTCCGCGTTGTCTCGGGAAGTCTTGAGCAACTGACGAGTGACCACCGCACGGTACTTTCGTCAACGGAAAGCTATCTTGCGCGCGCGCTTGGCCTTTCCACCGAGGTTGAGATTGAATATCGCGAATTGAACCTGCGCCCCGGCGACATCTTCGTGATGACGACCGATGGGGTTCATGACTACGTTTCGGCGCGTGACATCGCAAGGCTCGCCTCGCTGTCTGACGACCTTGATGGAACGGCTCGCTCAATCGTTGAAAATGCGCTTGAGAACGGAAGCGACGACAACCTTACGATTCAAATCGTTCAGATCGACAACCTGCCGCGCCGCGACGCGATGAGCGTTATCAAAAGCGCGGACATCCTGCCGCCGGCCGCCCCTCCGGCCGTGCCCTCCACGTATGACGGTTACCGGGTGCTTCGACAGCTGCATGGTTCGAGCCGCAGCCACATCTTCGTCGCCGTCGATCAAGAGACTGGTGAGAAGGTTGCCCTCAAGGTGCCTTCCTTGGACCTGCGCGACAACGTCGACTACCTCAGGCGCTTCGCCATGGAGGAATGGATCGCGCGCCGGGTCGATTCGCCACACGTCCTCAAGGCGGCGCCGGCGCATCGCGAGCGCGATACGCTGTATGTGGTCACCGAATTGATCGAAGGGCAAACGCTGCGCCAGTGGATGGCCGACAACCCACAGCCCGATATCGAGGCCGTACGCGACATTGTCGAGCAGGTTGCCAAGGGGTTGCGTGCCTTTCACCGCAAAGAGATGCTGCATCAGGATCTGCGGCCTGAAAACATTATGATCGACAGCTGCGGGACCGCCAAGATCATCGATTTCGGTGCGGTCAGGGTCGCTGGTGTTCTGGAAGCCGATCCCGATTTCGAAACAAACGACATTCTTGGAACCCACCAGTACGCAGCGCCGGAGTATTTCGTTGGCGAGTTTGGAACCAAGAGCTCGGACCTCTTCTCGCTCGGCGTCATTGCTTATGAGATGCTGACAGGACACCTGCCCTACGGTGCCCGCATGGCACGCGCGCGTTCGCGTTCACAGCAGTCGCGCGTCGCCTTTACGTCGATTGCGGCCTATCGATCGGATCTTCCGGTCTGGATCGAAGCCTCGTTAAAAAAGGCAGTTCATCCGGATCCGAATAAACGCCAGCAGGCCCTGTCTGAATTCACTCACGATTTGCGCGAACCGCGCGCGGCGTTTTTTGCCGCAGGTCACTCGCCGCTTATAGAGCGCAACCCCGTACGGTTCTGGCAGGTCGTGTCGGCGGTTTTATTGGCCATCATCATCGTGCAGGCCTTGTGGCGCTGAAGACTAGCTTTGGGAGGGCGATTAATGAGAACAGCATCTCGGCCATCGGGGCAAAAAAGCGGCACCGCTACGGGCCGCGTGACGCTTGTCGGTTCCGGTCCTGGTGATCCTGAATTGCTGACGCTGAAAGCCGTTAAGGCGCTGCAGTCAGCTGATGTGATCTTGTTTGACGCGCTGGTGTCAGATGAGGTGTTGGAATTCGCCCGATGCGAAGCCAAGCGCATGCTGGTCGGCAAGCGCGGCGGCCGCGTGAGCTACAAGCAGAGCAACATCAACGAGCTGATGGTTAAGCTCGCCAAGCAGGGCAAACATGTCGTTCGATTGAAGTCCGGCGACCCGATGATATTTGGCCGCGCAGGCGAGGAAATTCGCGAACTTGAGCAGGCCGGGATCGAGGTCTTCGTCGTTTCGGGAATTACTGCCGCCTCAGCGATGGCGGCGTCGCTGCTGACATCACTGACGCATCGCGATCATGCCCATTCGGTTCGCTTCGTTGCCGGGCACTCTCGAAATGCAGAGCTGCCTGCCGATCTCGACTGGAACGGTCTCGCCGATCCGGAGACCACACTCGTCTTCTACATGGGTGGCCGTACAGCTCCCGATATCGCTGCGCGTCTGATGGCTGAGGGATTGGCGCATTCCACGCCAGTCGTGATCGTGGCGGCCGTCACGCGGTCTGATGAGCGGCACTGGTCTGGAAATCTGGAACTGTTGGCGCAGGGCATCGCGGAATTCGATCTTCGCTCGCCGATGCTCTTGGGAATTGGCGAATCGTTCCGGTTCGCGATGAGTCGGGAACGCTCAGGTGGCGTCGAACAGTTGAGCGGACACTTTCTCATTCAGGCCGTCTCCCAGACGCAGTCGTAGAGGCAGCAGAGCCCGCGAGTGATGCGTCATGAGGGATGGCCGGAGCGGACGGGGTCCGGTTGAAGGCCGAGCAGTTCTCAACAGCTAAGGAGAAGAAGCATGAAACGCGAAGACCCGACGGAGAAGATCCTCGAAATCAGGCGCGGGAAGGGCTGGAGCTGGAAAGTCATCACCGACGAGATCGACATCATTGTCGACCGAATGACCCAGCTGAACAGCGAGATCGCAGCCGACAAAATTGGATTGGGTCCAGGCTACCAGATCGGACATAGCTTTTTCTCTCCGACGGATACCGCTCAGGGGTTCGACGTCGCCTTGTCTAGCCCCCAGGGTCTGCACCAGCGAAACTCGATTTCTCGCCCATAAGCAGACATTACTCGGCGCCGGGCCAAGGTCTGCAACGGGCCACAAGCCGTCGTCACGCCACCAGATGTTGGGGCGTGACGATCAACTATCACTGAGTCTGCTAGTGCTTTACTCGATCAAGTAAGGCGAGGATCCGATCCGAAATCTTCAACCCATATTCTTCGAGTGCGAAATGACCGGTATCGAGAATGTGGAACTCCAAGTCCTTCAGATCGCGCTTGTAGGGATGGGCACCCTGCTCAGGGAAAATGTGGTCGTTCTTGCCCCACATTAATAGCGTCGGCGGTTGATGTTTACGGAACAACGCCTGCCATTTTGTATATTCCGGCACGTTGGTTCCGTAGTCCAGAAAGAGCTCAAGCTGGACTTCCTGATTGCCGGACCGATCGAGCAGATATTGAACATGCCAGTAGTTGTCAGGACTGATCAGATCAGGCCGTTTAGTGCCATGCGTAAACTGCCATTTGGTTGCTTTCAGGTTCAGGAAGCCGCGCAGCTTGTCGCCATTCGCCGGTGTCGGCTCGGCCCAGTATGACTTGATCGGATCCCAGAACTTGCGCAGGCCTTCTTCATAAGCGTTGCCATTCTGGATGACAAATGCAGAGACACGCTCAGGGTCGGATGCGAACATGCGGTAGCCGACAGGTGCGCCATAGTCCATCAGGTAGACTGCATAACGGCCGACCTTTTTGCGATTCAAAAGCTCCGTCATCATGCGGGCTATGTTCGCGAACGAATACTCGAAGTCGTTAGCAGCCGGCATGTCTGACGCACCGAACCCAGGATAGTCCGGGGCCAAGACGTGATAGCGTTTGGCGAGCCGCGGGATCAAATTCCTGAACATATGCGATGATGTCGGGAAGCCATGCAGGAGCAGGATCGTTGGTTTTGTACGATCGCCAGCCTCACGATAGGCAATCTTCAGACCATCGATTTTTTCGCTGAGAAAGCGAACCTGTTCAACCGTCTCGGTGATTCCGGAACTTGCCGCCAGCACCGGTTGTGATGGCAGGAGTGGCAAGGCCAGACCGGTAGCAAGAGCCACAGCGGGGATCATGGTTTTCAGTTTCGAAGACATTTCAATTTCCTTTCATCCACGGGGAGCGAACTGACAATTTGTCTGGGGTCAGGAGTTGCGCTTGGACAGGTCGGTTTCAAGCAAAGCTTTGAGATCTCTGTTCTCAGCCGTCAGGAGCGCAATCTCTTCGCGCAATGGTGAGAGTTGAGGCTCGAATTCCTCCCGCGTCAGGCGCTGTGGGATGTGCTGCGGGCAGTTCCAGTCGTAGGCTTCGACCGTGATTATTATGGCGCGTTCGGGTAGCGCCCTGTATCCATCGACGTGCAACGTTGCGACAAGTTCGGGGTTGTCGGATACGTCCACGAGTTTCGCGCGACCCCAGACTTTCAAGCGACGCCGATTGGGATAGTCCATCAGGATCAGCGAGATCCGGTCGTTGTCAACGAGATTGCCAACGCTGAGATACTGGCGGTTGCCGCGAAAATCAGCGTAAGCGATTGTTCGGTCATAAAGGATTTTAACAAAGCCACTTGGCCCACCGCGAAACTGAACGTAAGGCCAGCCAGTTTCAGACACTGTCGCTTGATAGAAGCCGTCACGCGCGGTGATGAAATTGATCTCTCTATCACGTAGCCGATCGCCACGATCAGCTTCCGGTGCCATGAATTTTGCATACCCGTCAGCTGATCCCTGCGCGGTTTGTGTGGTGCGTACTGCTGGGGTAAATGCGATTTCTGAGAATGCCCGGGCCATGTTGTCCTCCTAACCGTTCAGTCTCTTTCGAGTTCATGAGTTGGAAGATCGGTCATTCCAAGTTAGATGTGAATTGCCTATAATTAAAACACTCTATTCCGGAATTCAAAACAATGGATCGCTTCAAGCAACTGGAAACGTTTGTCGCCGTTGCAGATGCAGGTGGCTTCAATGCTGCTGCGCGCCAACTCCAGATGTCACCACCGTCTGTGACGCGCCTTATCGCCGATCTGGAGGAACGGATTGAAACGCGATTGTTCGTCCGAACAACACGACAGGTGGCACTCACCGAAGCAGGCGAGCGACTGCATCTGGATGCCGCTCGAATACTGGCAGACTTGGAGAATGCCGAAGCCTCGGCGACGGGTGCGCATGTCGCTCCGCAAGGCGTGCTGACAGTCACGGCACCTCAGTTGTTCGGGCGTCGCTTTATCGCTCCGATTGTTCGCGATTACCTGGATGTTTATCCGACTGTAACTGCGCATACATTGTTCGTAGATCGTGTCGTCAACCTGATCGAGGAGGGGTTGGATGTGGCGTTGCGGATTGGCGAGCTTCCTGATTCCTCGCTAAAGGCTCTGCGCGTTGGATCTCTGCGGCGTGTCACAGTCGCAAGCCCGGCATACTTCAAAAGCAATCCACGCCCAAAGCATCCAAAAGACTTGATCAATCATAAAACGATTGCCCCCGTGGGCCTAAGCCCGATTCCGGCGTGGGAATTTGCGGCGAAAGGAAAAAGTCAAATTGCACACATAAAACCAGGCCTCAGCTGCAACACGATTGATGTTGCACTCGATGCTGCTTGTTCAGGTTGGGGCATTACCCGCTTGCTATCCTATCAGGTCGCCGACGCGGTCAAGTCGGGAGATCTTGTCGAAGTGCTGGGCAAGTTCGAAGACCGCAGAATGCCAATTCATCTGGTGCATTCGGAAGGGCATTTGACTGCAGCCAAAATTCGGACCTTCGTCGACTTCGCCGCAAAGGTGTTGCGCCAGCACGCAAAGAAACTCGAAGCTGTTTAAGCCAACTCATGCGAACAATGCGCCGCACGAAGTCCGCTTTCGGGAGAAGGGCGGACAAACAGGATGCTGAACACAAAATCGGACGTTGGTCAGCGCTGACTACCCTTCGCCAAAGCTCTGCAGGTTCTTGGCCATCTCGCGTGATAGTGGCAGGTGCCTGGCACAGAACCGCTCAATCTGATTGACGCTGGTGCAAGCGTTCTTTGCCAGGTTGCCTCTCGGGGAGCAATATTAAGGAACGCGTGGCGCGGCCTAGAGGCCGGCGCAACTACCATCCGACCTTGGGTCGGTCGCGGCTCTTATAACACCATCAGGTCCGATCGAGACCATTCCAGCATGGCCCATCTTGTCCTCGTAGGCGTCGACCACCTGAACGTCGTGCCCGGCGCTTCGGAGCTGTTCCACGATCCGGCTGTCGAAGCGGCTTTCCAGTTTCAGGTTTGTTGAGGTCTCGCCCCAAGTGCGTCCAAGCAGCCACCGAGGAGCTGTAACGGCTTCCTGCATGTCCTGGCCGAAGAAGACGTGCCGGCTGAAGATCGCGGATTGCGTCTGCGGTTGTCCTTCGCCGCCCATCGTCCCGTAAGCGAGGTTGGTGCCATCGTCGAGGCGGGCCATCGCCGGGTTGAGCGTATGGAAGGGAAGGCGTCCAGGGGCGAGTTCGTTGGGCCCCGGTTCAAGGGTGAAGCTGGCGCCTCGGTTCTGCCAGAGGATACCAGTTTGCGGGACGACCAAGCCGGAGCCGAACTCCCAAAATATGCTTTGGATATAGCTGACGACGTTGCCGTCGCGATCTGCCGCGCCCATCCAAATCGTGTCTCCGGGTTTGGCAGAAGGGGGCCAAGGTGCCGCGGACTTCATGTCGATTACGGCGGCTTCCTTGGCGATCATTTCGTCGGAGAGCCAACTCTTCCATTGATCTCCCATCTGGACGGGATCTCCGACATGTGCGTTGCGAAGCAGGAATGCGCGCTTTGTGGCCTCCACCAGTGCATGGACGTGCGCAAATCCTTCCGCCTGTTGGATACCCATGGCCTCGAAAATCTTCAGGATCATCAGCGAGGAAATGCCCTGCGTGGGCGGCGGCATATTATAGAGATGGCCAGACTTGAACCGCGTTTGTGCTGGAGCGACCCGTCTTGGTTGATAGGCTTCCAAGTCGTTCAACCGCAGCGGGCTGCCCGCCGACTCCAAACCCGCAGCAAGTGCTCGGGCAAGATCCCCGCGATAGAAATCATCGAGGCCTGTTGCAGCGAGGCGTTTTAGGCTCTCAGCAAGTGGCTTTTGAGTCAGTATGAAACCCTCAATCGGCGGTCCACCGGCAGCGAAGGTCTCTGTGAAACCTGGTGCCGTGTGCAATTCCTCCCACTTCTCGCTCGTCAGTCGGGCTTGTGAGCTAGAGACAGGGAACCCTTCCAGGGCGTAATGAATGGCAGGCTCGAGAAGCCTCGATAGAGGAACGCCACCGCCAGTTTCTTCAGCAAGCCTTTTGGCTTCGGACCAGCCACCGACCGCGCCGGCGACTGTCAAGGCCGCGCCTGGTCCCCGTGTCGGAATCGAGGTATCTCCGTGAGACGTATAGAACGTGCGGTCGGCCATGCCCGCCGCGGGTCCGCAGGCTTGAATTCCAACCGGCGGTTCGCCAGAACGCGAAACAAGCCAGAAGCCGTCGCCACCAATGCCATTCATGTGTGGGTAGACAACTGCAATCGCGGCGGCTGAAGCGATCATGGCTTCGATGGCGTTGCCGCCTTCGCGGAGTACACTGGCTCCTGCCTCGGCCGCCAGGTGATGGGGTGCGGTCACCATACCGCCAAGGCACGTGCGGGTACGTAGCATGTTCCGTCTCCCTGTATCGTCGAGCTCTAACGGCTTGCCGCTTCGATCATCACCAACGGCGCCATGGCGACACAGAACATTAGCAAACTCGATGAATTGGCCGTCACCCTATTGGGACACCAAGATCGCCAAAGGTCGGCAAGTGGCCCATCCCTGACTTGAGCCCGCCGCTGGGCGACGTGTCTACCGTCAGCGACCATGAGACAGACTGAGAGTTTTTGCGAACGGAGGATTTGCGGTTCATCGTAATTCCGAGAAGGGAGACGATGACTGACAGCAACAACCTGCCACTGACATACCTCACGTGCTCTAAGGTGGTGCCCTCGTTGGTGTCCGCTAGTGGCACTTGGCGGGCGCCGGCGAGGGCTGCTGTGCGTCTGGTATTGAGGACAAACCGGAAGCGGTCAACTCCAGCGCCAAAGTCGGCTCTTGACCCGTTGCTGAAGGCTATCTGCCGTCGGCTTCCTGATTGTTGAATTCGGATCGCACGGGCGCAGTGTCAGAGATGATCGTGACCGCGGCGAACTTACTCCTGTCCTCGGTCAGCTCGAAGACATCTACGACCTCGATTGTCGACGGCTCCCCGTCTCCAACCGTGCGTGTGTAGTCGACGTGAACTGCGGCTCGAGACAAGTCCGAGGCACCTACGAAAATTGCCCTGAGCACCATCGAGCGACAGCCGGTCACCCGCATGACGTACGCATAAAAGTTCCGGGCTGGGTGCATTCCAGAGATTGGCGATGTGGCCGTCGCGTCATCGGAGAAATTTGCGAGAACTGCCTCTAGATCGCCGCTTCTCTAAATTGTCTCTGGCACTGGCGGACTCAGGGTAAGGGCCTGATCCGGACGGATGTGACTGCACTGTTTAAAAACAAGCTCTCCCAACGCCCCCCAGGATTGCTCGCATCGGCCGCCGGGAGGAACCGCAGACCCGGGACGGTCGGGAACGTTTCGAAACGAGGCATCGATGCGTGGATGGAAGCGCAAGCCGCATTGGCGAAAGCGCTGCGAAGCTGGCAACCCGACGTCCTCTCTGTAACGCATGTAACAGACATGACCTTGTGCGCGGTGCACTACTCAATCATCGAAATTTAAGTTGGAGAGAAACGATGGATGGAAGCTATTACGCAGGCCGCCACAAGTACGACACGTATATCCCCCTGGATTTCCCGCCCATGAAAATCGGCAATATCGATATTTCTCAAAACGCGCCTGCCATCCGCCCTCTGACGCCAAAAATGGGAGCCGGCTCGACGGTCAGCAACAACCACAGAGCCCAACCCGATTCTGAGAACGGGTTCTAAGATCCAGTCTAAGCAGGCACATTCAGGGCCGGTGATAGATTGGCTAGGAACAGGCAAGCCTGTCCACTAGGAGGACCTTGATCGAAGCGGCGATCGAAGCCGGAATTACTTGATGCGCTGATCAAGCCTGGCCAAGCTGCGGCATCATTCAACCAATGCGGTCCAGCGCTCTCACCGGTCAATAACAGATGCGATGTTACCAAAAATAGGAAGTTTACGAATCTGAACTTGGGAATCGATAAGTCCCTAACGCAGTTTCGGTTTTGCTGTTTTTGCCTAGTCAGATGCCAGGGTCCTTTAAACAGGCTACTGGCGCTAGCCAGGAATGGTGACCTGCGCCGTACTGCCAGTCATCGTCTCCCTCTTCGGAACTACGATGAACGGGAAAGTCTCTCTTCCGAAATCAGCTCAATCTGTCCCGTGAGTGCTGACGGGGAACACGCAATGTCAAATTTATTACAGTGACATAGGTTTCAAAGCTGAGATTTCGATTGCGTGCCGGGCGCAAGGGGCCAACCAAAATCTGCGGTTATTCAGTACGCTAAGGCTGGTGGAGCCGAGGGGAATCGAACCCCTGACCTCCGCAGTGCGATTGCGGCGCTCTCCCATCTGAGCTACGGCCCCATTTGGAGCTGGAGATTTAGTGAATAGCCGAAGAGAATGTCAAGGAATCGGAGCGGCCGGCGGGCAAGGGTCCCGGTCGCGCACTTGCCGTCGGCGCGGCGCGAGGCTACACGTCGCTTTGGATCCTCTTCTTCAAAGCGGGGCGCGATGGGCAACCTCATAGTTATCATTCTAGAATTAGCGATACAGGTTATCCAGCTCTACACATTTGTGGTGCTGGCTAGTGTCATCTTCAGTTGGCTGGTCGCTTTCGGTGTCGTGAACCCAAACAACCCGACCGTTCGATCCGTCTATCAAGCGCTTGCAATGCTGACAGAACCGGCTCTGCGCAGGATCCGGCGGTGGATGCCGGATCTCGGCGGTATAGATATCTCGCCGATCTTCCTGCTTTTGGCCTGTTGGTTCGCTATTCGGGTCATTGCTGAGGTGATCATTCCGCAGGTTCGGGCGTTGGGTTTGTGACGAAGTCCGTCGATCCTTGGGGGCTCGTGCAATCGGGCATTTCGCTCAGGGTTCGTGTGACGCCGAAATCGTCTGTGGAGTCTGTGTTGGGCCTGTGCGAGACGGCTGAGGGTGCGGCTTTGCAAGTTAAAGTCCGCGCTGTGCCGGAGGATGGAGCGGCCAATGCTGCCGTTGAAAAACTGATCGCGGCCTGGCTAAAAATGCCGAAATCCTCCGTATCGCTGCGATCGGGCGCGAAATCGCGCGTCAAGTTGCTGCATGTCCACGGGGATTCCTCTACTTTAGTACAAAGGCTTCGCGCGGAACTCTGCAAAGCCGGGGCCGGTTAGCGGTATCGCCCTCTTTTTTGCGCAACGACAGTCATACACAACAAACCAGAGAGGAAACTTCGAGCATGTCGGGTGCACGTATTATTGACGGTAAGGCCGTTGCAGCGCAGGTTCGCGCCGATCTCAAAGTCAAAGTCGAGGCGTTGAAGAGCGCGCATGGATTTACGCCCGGCCTTGCTGTGGTCCTCGTTGGCGAGGATCCGGCCAGTCAAGTGTACGTGCGCAATAAGGGCCAGCAGACAAAAGAAGTTGGCATGAACTCCGTCGAGCACAAGCTGCCGGTGGAGACGCCGGAAGCGGAGTTGCTGGCTCTGGTCGATTCGCTCAACAAGGATCCGGCCATCAATGGGATTTTGGTGCAGCTGCCGCTACCCAAGCATGTCGATGCAGAGAAGGTTCTCAACTCAATCGATCCGGCAAAGGACGTTGATGGGTTTCACCCTGTGAATGTCGGCCGGTTGTGGATTGGAGAAGCGGCACTGGCACCTTGCACGCCGACTGGCTCTCTTATTCTCGCTAAGTCGGCGCAGGAGAACCTTTCGGGAATGGATGCCGTTGTGATCGGGCGATCAAACATCGTCGGCAAGCCGATGGCGGCTTTGTTGCTGCGTGAGAACTGCACGGTGACGGTGGCGCATTCGCGGACGAAGGACATTCAAAGCGTAGTGAAGCGGGCCGATCTGGTGATTGCGGCTGTCGGCATCCCTGAGTTCGTCAAGGGTGATTGGATCAAACCTGGTGCCATTGTGATCGACGTCGGCATCAATCGGGTCGAGGTTCCAGGCGGCAAGGCGAAGCTGAAAGGTGATGTCGCATACGCAGAAGCTGCGGCAGTTGCCAGCGCCATTACGCCAGTGCCAGGTGGTGTCGGTCCGATGACGATCGCCTGCTTGTTGAAAAACACGCTGCAGGCGGCGCAGATGCAACGCGGCATTGAGATTACGGCCTAGACACTTTCTTGCTGGTCTTTTTATTTGCCTAGGCGGCTTGGCGCATTTTTGTGTCTCGCCGCGCTAGGATACTGCCTCGGCGATGCGGGTCACAGTCTGGATGCTGCCGAGATTTGCAAGTGGGCGCACTCGTGAGCCAGGGATGTGGTAGCCTTTTAGCATCAGCCAGATCGCGGCCATGCGTTCGGCGGTTAGACCGGAGTAATAGCGGCGGCGCCGCAATGCTTTGTCTGGGCTGACTTTGCGGGCATCGATTCGAGGCTTGTTAGTTCGCATCGCCCGTGGTCCGCCGTAACGTCAGCCCAAGTTCATAGACGCGTTTGCGAGGAACGCCGAGATCATCGGCGATCGCCTTGGCGGCGTCCCGGAGCGACATTTCATTAAGCGCCTCAACCAGCCGCGTTTCGAGATCGGCGTCTGAAAGCTCTGTTGGCAGCGGCGGGCTGACAACGATCACGATCTCGCCCTTGATCCGGTCGCGGTTCTGAAAATCGGTGATCAGCTCGCTCAAACGGCCACGGGCAAACTCTTCATTCAGTTTGGTGAGCTCCCGGGCGACGACGGCCTGGCGATCACCTAGGCCATCGGCGAGATCGCGCAAGGTATCTGAGACGCGAGAGGGTGCCTCAAAGAGGATGAGCGTGGACGGTATTGATGCCAGTTCCTCAACCCGCGCTTTGCGGGCTCGGGTTTTGGTTGGCAGGAAGCCGGAAAAAAGGAAAGTGTCGGTCGGCAATCCTGAGGCGACGAGTGCGGCGAGCGGGGCGGATGGTCCGGGAATGCTGTCAACGGTATGACCGGCGGCGAGGCATTCGCGGACGAGTTTATAGCCCGGATCCGATATAAGCGGAGTGCCAGCGTCCGATATCAGGGCGACGCTCTCGCCGTTTTCCAGCGCCGCCAGAATCGCGGGGCGTTCGCGTTCGGCGTTATGTTCGTGATAAGGGCGCAGCTTTGCTTTTATGGCGAAGTGGCTTAAGAGCCTGCCGCTGTGACGCGTATCTTCAGCATAAATTACATCGGCCACCGCCAGCACCGCGAGCGCTCGCAAAGTTATGTCGCCGAGATTGCCGATAGGCGTCGCGACAAGATGCAAGCCCGCCACTCGGGTTTGTGCACAAAGCCGCGTTAATTCGCTGGCGGCACGGTTTGCGATTGGCACCATTGCACCGGATTGTGCCTCGACCGCTTTCGCAGCGGGCTTGTCTGGGCTGTCGGTGGGTGCGTCGCGCTCATCCACAGCGTTGGGTCCTTTTGTTCATTCAAGAACATCCTCCAACTGTGGCGCTCTGTCCCCACCAAACAGCCGGTTATAGCCGGTGCCAGTCCGATCTCACGAAACACTTATTGCCACCCTATACATGGCCTCGTGTGCTTCACGAACATCATGATGGATTTGTGCGCTTCTCCTTCGCGGCCAGATCATCTAACCAGATTTAATGATGATAGCGAATCAGGCAGGAGTAGTGCGCTCTCAAGCACAGGTGCGAGCGAAGGGTTATGAGAGGATCGAGCGGCTGATGCGCAAGCTGGCACTCAACAATTGTTCACCCCTCTGGGCGATCGGCGTGGGGCGTAGTGCCCTGGCGGTTGTAGCGCTAGCCTGCGTTAGCGGTCTCGCGGCGGGATGTGCAACCAATCTCAATAGTGTGCCTCAGGCGGGGCAGGTTGATGGCGGAGCACAGGGCTCGCAATCCGCAGATGCCGGCAAAAAGAGCCCCGTTACGGTTGCCATGATTCTGCCGCTGCAGGGTTTTGGACCGAGGGCTCTTATTGCCAAGGGTATGAAGCAGGCCGGCGAGATGGCTCTGTTTGATGGTGATAATCCGAACGTGCAGCTCATCGTTAAAAACGATGACGGCAGTGCGGCTGGGGCACAGGCCGCCGCACGGGAAGCCCTGAGTGAGGGGGCGGAGTTGATCGTCGGGCCCTTGTTTGGCGCGTCCGTTCCAAGTGTCGCCGCGGTGACACGCACAGCGAATGTGCCGGTGCTTTCGTTTTCCAATGATCGCTCGGTTGGCGGCAATGGTGTTTATTTGATGAGTTACCTTCCGCAAGCCGAGGTGGAGCGGATCGTGTCGTTCAGTCTATCTCGCGGCAAGCGGAGCTTTGCGGCGTTGGTCCCCGTGGGGGCTTACGGCGATGCCGTCGAGCAGGCCTTTCGTGATGCCGTGATGCGCGGAGGCGGGACAATCGTCGCGTTGGAGCGCTTCGAGTTAGGGGCCAATAAAATGTTGGAACCGGCGAAACGCGTCTTTGACACCATCAACGAGATTGCCTTGACGGGATCACCCGTCGATGCGCTGTTCCTGCCGGGCAACAAGGATTCGCTGCCGACGTTGGGGCCGCAGATCGCCTATGCGAAAATCGATACGAGCAGGACGCAGCTCATCGGTCTGAGTGGTTGGGATTATCCAAGCATAGGTCGCGATGAAGTCTTTATTGGCGGTTGGTATCCGGGCCCTGATCCGCGCGGCTGGCAGAGCTTCTCGGAGCGCTTCGCAAATACATTTGGGCAAGTGCCGCCGAGGGTGGCAAGCCATTCTTATGATGCGATACGACTGGCCATCTCGCTGTCGGGCCGGCCTAAGGGGCAGCGGTTTACGCAAGCAAATCTGACGATGCCCGGTGGTTTTGATGGCGTCGATGGGCGTTTTACACTTCTCGCGGATGGCACCACACAGCGTGGGTTGGCCGTCTTTGAGGTGCAGAAATTCGGCGGGAAGCTAATCGGTGAGCCTGCACAGGCAGGGCTGGCGGCACCGTTGAGCGGGCAAATCAGGCCGCGTTTTCCAAACCGACCGTTTGCTGGACAGTCGGTCGGCGCTGCGCCGCTCTAGTGCCAGGTTTCGTTCAGCGGCTCGCGCGGAATCCGTTTGCGAACGGCGCTTTCATCCGGCAGGGTGTGCGGCTCGTGTGCCGTGTTTGAAGGGCCTGCGCCGTGTTCGAAATCCTGTCAATTGTCGCGCCGGTATTCGGGCTCATTGCTCTCGGCTACCTGTTTGGATGGCGCGGCTGGCTGTCACCAACCGCCGAACAGGGCGTCTCTGAATTCGCCTTTCATCTGGCGATTCCTGCGCTACTTTTCAAAACAATCATCACCGCCGATTTTCAGAATCTGTCGGTAGCCGGTGTCTGGCTCAGTTTCTACGGGGCAGTCGTGGTGACTTATGCTGCTTCGGTGCTCGGGACGCAATTTTTGCTGCGAAGGCCGTCGGAAGATGCCGCGTCGATCGCCATGTCGTCGATGTTCGGCAACGCGGTGATGTTAGGCATCCCGATTTCGCTGACCACTTTTGGGCCCCCGGCTGCGGCTCCACTTGCTCTTATTTTGTCCATCCATGCTCCGACGTTGTGGCTGATCGCGACACTGCACTCTAACATCGCCAGTCGTGACGCTGGGGCGGGTGCCGGTGACATCGTGGCAACGTTGTTCCGTGATCTCAGCCGGAACCCGATCATCGTCGGGATCGTGTTGGGCGGATTGTGGCGCTTCAGCGGACTGCAGATGCCGGACGTCGGCTTGAAAGTTCTGGGATTGCTTGCTCAGGCTGGTGTGCCGGCCGCGTTGGTCGCTTTGGGATTATCTCTGGTACGGTTCGAGATTAGGGGGCAAGTGCCGACGCTGGCTATGATCGTGGTGCTGAAACTTTTGTTAATGCCGCTTGTTGCGATCACTCTGGCGAGCCTTGTGTTCGATCTCGATCGGCTGTCGCTCGGCGTGGTCGCGATTCTTGCGGCCGTGCCGACAGGTGTCAACGCGTACATTTTCGCCAACCGAACCGGGGGAGCGATTAATTCGGCCTCGGGTGCGGTGGCACTGGGGACCGTTATTTCGGCTCTGACCGTCGCGATCCTGCTGGTGTTCATCAAGCCGTAGGGCTGAACCCTTCAGCCTGCCGTCAGAACACTCTAGCCATGCAAGACGCGGGCGGCGCGGGCGAGTTTTTCGATGAGATCCTTGTAACGCTCCTGGGCGGCGACGTCCTTTAGGTGGCCGTTCTCCTCGAAGGCTCCGGCGGCTCTTGGCACGGCGAACTGCTCGGGGAGCACGAGGGCGCCAAGGCCCAATTCCAAGACATGCCGCACCGTGTAGAGGCCGCGCAAACCGCCCATGCCGCCTGGTGAAGCTCCAGCCAGTGCGAATACACGTGTGCGGTACACTTCAAGCGGTGCCTCGTCCTCATCACGGATCCGGCTGATCCAGTCGAGGGTATTCTTCAGCAGTGGCGAGATCGACGCGTTGTACTCCGGACAGGAGATGAGGACGCCGGTGTGGAGGCTGAAGAGTGCCTTCAATTTCGCCGCGTTTTCGGGAGGACCTTCGCTGCTTTCGATGTCGCCGTCATAGAGCGGCATGGGGTAGTCCCCGAGGTCGGCGAAGGTCGAGTGGATGCCGTTGGCCTCAGCAATGCGCGCGCCAAGCTGTGCAACCTTTTTGTTGAACGACCCGCTGCGCGCGGAGCCGGCAAAGAACAGCAGTCGGGTTGCTTCGCTCATGGTCTTTTCGATCTCCGGAGAACCTGATGATTATTCTATGGAAGCCTGGTCTATTTTTGGTCTGAAGGAGCGTTGCCTTGCAAGGTCTTTAGGAAGGCCAGGATCGCTTCACGTTGATCTTGTTTTGGGATGCCGACGTGGCGCATGCGGATATCGGGTGTGTCAAACGTCGACTGAGTCAGCCAATCGTTGAGCGTTGAGACCGACCAGGGAATGTTCAAGTTCTTGATATTGCGCGAAAAAGTGTAGCCTTTGAGACTTCCGGCTTTGCGCCCGAACAAGCCGTACAATGGCGCGGCGTATCGGTCTTGTCCGATTTCGACTGCGTGGCAATTGGCGCAGCGCTGTGTGACCAAGAGTTTGCCGAATTCAACCTGTGACATCGGTGGCAATTGCGGAGGGGGCTGTTGTGCAGGCGGGCCTGCCGCGACGGCTTCCGTGCCAACCAGCGAAACCAACATCAGCACGTAGTAGCCGTGCTTCCTCGAGTTTTGACGCGCCATTTGACGTTTCTCCCATTGTTTCTACCTACGTTCTGATACGCAATGGAAGCGGTGGGCGATCAATCGGACTTTGCTGGTGGCTGGCGAGAAGGCTTGCTCAAAAAGAAAGCGCCGGCCATAACAGTCG
>Ga0209013_10001595_pt1 | contig 20769 bp, 17 predicted proteins | sample Cruoilmetagenom2_FD_187291 | JGI IMG/M metagenome (GOLD analysis project Ga0209013, IMG submission 187291) | Oil polluted marine microbial communities from Coal Oil Point, Santa Barbara, California, USA - Sample 2 (SPAdes) (version 2) | ecosystem: Environmental > Aquatic > Marine > Oil seeps ...
CCTACTGACGTCGCAGCCGGCGGGCGCGCTTTTGATTGTACTGCCGAGCGGTCAGCGCATGAGCTTCGGCAACGAGCGTCCGCATGACGCGGTTCTGACCCTTAAGAACTACCGCGTCTTAAGGAAGTCGATCCGCCGGGGTGCGCTTGGCTTCGCCGAGTCGTATCTGGACGGGGATGTCGACTGTTCCGACCTTGTCGGGTTTTTCCGTTTTGTCCTGCGGAACCAGGCGCCCTTGGGCGATTCCGAGCGGTCCCTGTTCCGGACCAGCGTTATGGATCGCATCGGACATTTTCACCGCCGCAACACGCGGCAAGGTAGCCGACGCAATATCACCGAGCACTACGACCTCGGCAACGCGTTCTTCGAGACCTGGCTTGACGATCTGATGATCTACTCCAGTGCGCTCTATGAGCGTGACACGGAAACGCTTGAGGATGCGCAGGACGCGAAGTTGCGCGCGGTTTTGGACTCCTTGCAACTTGAGCCCGGCATGAGCGTGCTTGAGATCGGCGCCGGCTGGGGTGCGCTAGCGCGCGCAGCCGCCCGCGATCGCGGCGTTTCGGTCCGCGGCATCACCCTGTCCCACGAGCAGCTGGCCCATGCGCGGGCGCGGGCTAAGGTCGAGGGTCTGGACGGGCAGGTGCGTTTCGACCTAGAGGACTACCGCGACACGGACGGCCGATACGACCGGATCGTATCGATCGAGATGATCGAGGCGGTGGGTGAGCAGAACTGGCCGCATTACTTCCAGACGCTCTACGACCGTCTCAAGCCCGGCGGAGCCGCCACGCTGCAAGCGATCACGATCGGCGAGGAGCATTTCGAAACCTACCAGCGCGAGCCGGACTTCATTCAGCGCTACATCTTTCCGGGCGGCATGCTACCGACCAAGACGATTTTGGCCGAGCAAGCGGAGGCTGCTGGCTTTCGCTATGAGCCAGTGCTGGAATTTGGAGGATCTTACGCCCGCACGCTTGAAGAATGGCGCGCGCGGTTCGAAGCGGCATGGCCCGAGATCGAGGCGCTTGGTTTCGACGACCGGTTCCGCCGCAAATGGCGCTACTATCTCGCCTATTGCGAAGCTGGCTTTTCGGAAGGCTCGATCGATGTCGGGCTTTACCGCCTGACGCGCCCCTAAGCTTGGCTCGTTAGGACCGGAGAATGAAGGTCCGAACAACCCAGAAGAAGACGGCGTTCGGCAACAGCCGCAGAGCCTTGAGCATCCAGGTGAAGCGCCGGGGGAACGTGATCTCGTAGCTCTTGCGTTCGAGGCCCCGCAGAAGCCGCTGCGCGGCTTCGTCCACGGGCATGAGAAACGGCATCGGAAAGTCGTTCACCGCGGTCATGGGCGTGTCGACGAATCCGGGATTGATGATGGAAAGGGTCACCCCTTTTTCTGCCAGTTCCGGATGCAAGGATTCCGCAAGATTGATCAGTGCCGCCTTGGTCGGTCCATAGGCGGCGGCCTGCGGCAGGCCCCGATAGCCCGCGACCGAAGAGACGATGGCAATCTGCCCCGACTCGCGGCGTATCATGTCGGGAACAATTTTTGCCAAAACATTCACGACGCCCATGAAGTTCACGTCCATGGATTTCTTGAAGGCGCCCGGGTCGAGATCGGGCGGGCTGACGACTTCCCAAGTGCCGGCCGACAGCACCACCAGATCGATCGGTCCATGCCTCTCCTCGATGTCCCGATAGCAACGCGCCACGGCGTCTTCGTCGGTGATGTCGAGGGGATAGGCGGCGAGTGTCTGGGAGGACGCCTGCAGCGCGGTCAGGCTCTCCGCCGAGCGGGCCGAGACGGCGACGGTCCCGACACGGCCGTCGAGGAGCTTTGCGAGCGCGGCGCCAAGGCCCGAGCTCGCGCCGATGATCCAGGCTGTGCGCCAGGGCAGCGGCGGTTGGTCGCTCACCTAGATGCCCACAATGGGCTGGAACAGCCGGCCGAGAATGCCCTTGAAGCGCGTCGGCGCTTCTGTTGCCACGAGGCAGATGCAGGCTTCCGGCGAGTCCACCATGGGCTGGTGCTCGACATGCTCGTCGAGATCGGCGATGTCGCCGGGCCCGAACCGGCCGAACACGTCGCAGTAAGAGCCCTTGAGTACGAGGGTCAATTCCATGCCGCCATGCCCGTGGTCGGGCACCTTCATTCCGGGTGCGATTCTCAGCAGCGTCAGCGTGCTGCGGGCCGCCTTGGAGACGGGCAGGGCATGCTTGGCAACACCCGGCGCGACGGTCTTCCAGGCAATGTCGTCAAGGCCACCCTTGAGCAACCGCGCGAGCGGCGACGGGACGTTTGGTGTTGCTTTCCGGAGGGCGGTCGGCTCATCCGGTTTGTCTTTGGCGGCGTCCGGTTCGGCGGTGTCCAGAAGGCTCAGCGTACGTTCGAGCGTTGATGGGCTCATCGGCGCTGCGTCGACAGTTTCCAGCAGGGCGCCGCCGACGCTTTCGATCTTGTGAAGCTCAGCGCGGCAGGCATCACACGAGGCAATATGGGACGCGACCAAGGTCGCGAAGGCCTCGTCGAGACTGCCCGCAGCATAGCTCACCAAGGTGGCGCTATCGGGATGATGGATAATCTTCATTTCACAATCTCCATGCGTTCCCGCAGCTTTGCGTAGGCAAGACGCATACGGGATTTTACGGTTCCGAGCGGCAGGTCGAGCGCGGTCGCAATCTCCGCCTGCGGCATATCTTCGATGAATGACAGTTCGACCACACGGCGCTGGTCGGGGGGGAGCGACGCAATAGCCTCTCTAACCAGGCTGTCGCGTTGCCTCATTTCTGTTTCCTGCTCGCCGTCGGCCTCCGGCGACTCCAAATTGAGGTCGGCGATATCCTCATAGACTCGGGAAGACTGCCGGCGCAGCCGGTCGATCCTGGTGTTTCGCGCGATCGTGAAGACCCAGGCAGCTACCGTGCCCCTTTCTGGCGCGTAGAGTTCGGCCTTCCGCCAGATAGTCAGCATGACATCCTGAGCCAGGTCTTCCGCCGTGCCAGAATCAGTACCGCTTCGGATCATTACCGCCTTGATTTTTGGACCAAAATGCAGAAACAAGCACTGAAATGCCTCACGGTCGCGATGCCGCGCGACACGTTCCATAAGGGCTCGATCGTCCAGGGTCTCTTCTGGGTAAGAGGACAATTTTTGTGCCGCACTCATTCCTTAGAAGCCGCAAGGTCCTGTCGTTGTTACACGAATAATATACGACGGAAACAATTAGGCGGATCACTCCGGGCAGATGCGGGGGGCGGGCTGGCGGCTAGAACATGTCCCAGCCGCGGGCGCGGATGATCTCCCGTTCGGCTTCGCTCGCAAAGCATGCGTCCCAATCGGCAAGCAAAGGCCGCATCACGTGGCGCCAGAGTGGGGGCACGAGCGCGATCGTCGCCATGGTTTGGTACCCGTAAGGCAGCATTGGCACGTCCTCGACCGCATCCAAGCGCCAGAACGGTTTGGTGGCGAACATGTGATGGTCCGAGTGCCGGGGCAGATTGTAGTGCAAGACGTTCGAGAGCCGGCGGTAGCAGTCCCAGCTATGCCGGGGCTGGATCGGCGCGTTGTCGGCGCGGACCAGGCCGTAATGCTGAACGAAATTGATGAGTTCGTGGAAGAAGCGTCCCAGCACGGCCGCGAGTCCGAACAGTAGAAGGGCGAATGGTCCGCCGATTAGCGCTATAGCCACCACGATGGACAGAGGAGCCGCATGAGCCTGGATCAGCCGGTTGTGGCGGGTCCAGACAGGAAGACCCTTGCGCCGGAGCCGCGCGGCCTCGACCTGGGCGGCTTGCACAAGCTGCCCGTAAATCGCGCGTGCCTCGAAGACGAGGAGCCGTTCCCCGCGCCGGGCCGTCGAGGCTTCGTCATAGCTCCCAACCCGGCGGTGATGGACATGGACATGGTAGATCGCAAACGAGGTATTGCCCGTAAAGCCCAGCAAGATGTGCGCAACCACTTGCGGAATCCAGCCTTGCCGGTGGGTGAGTTCGTGGCCGACCGTGGCGCCGACCAGGGCGAAGAGATAGCCGGTGACCCAGATGGCGCCGATGGTTTGCAACGGCTGGTCCGTGAAGCTGGCCTCTTTCGCATACAGCGCGAACAGCACCGCCAGCAGGCACATCAGCGGCAGCGAGAGGTAGAGATTGACCTCGTAGAAGGTGCGGGCTCGATCTTCCAGCCGGTCCCATTCGTCGCCACTCAACTCGTCGGCGAACGACCCGAACACCATGATTAGAAGGATGACGGCAAACGGCACCCACCCGCCGATGAGGAGGGATAGGCAGCCCAGCAGAACGAGAACGTTGGCCGAAGCGTATTGCCCGGCTGCGAGGATACCGGAACCCCATGCCCGGCTCATCTTCGCCTCATCAGTAAACGAAACCACGACCCTGCTCTTCGTGCGAAATAGCGTTTGCCTATGCCTACGGACCCTATGCTACATGTTTGGTCGCCGGAGAAAAGTCATCGTTTGACGTCCGGCAGATCGTCTAGACACTGCGGAAAAATCAGCGTTGGCGGCTGCGCGGCAATTGTGTGCTGCGGCTGAGGAAGTGGCGATGCGACGGGCAGGGGCCAGATGCGAACGGTACTGATCACAGGAACGTCCACGGGAATCGGTCAGGTCACGGCTAAGCATATGGCGTCCAAGGGCTGGCGCGTCTTCGCGACTATGCGAAACCTCGAAAAGAAGGCGCCGTTGGAGAAGATGCTGCGCGATGCCGGTATCGCCGAGCAGGTGATCTTCGAGACACTCGATGTCGGCGATCCCAAGTCGATCGAGACGGCGGTTTCAAACATATTGGCGCAGACCGGGGGAACGCTCGATGCCGTCGTGCACAACGCGGGCGTCGCCATTGCCGGCGCGCATGAAGACCTGCCCGACGCCGAAATTCGGCGTGTCATGGAAACAAATTTCTTCGGCGTGCTCGGGCTCACCCGCGCGCTGCTGCCGACCTATCGGGCGCAGCGGAGCGGCCGGATCGTCTGCATTTCGAGCCAGTCGGCCTTCGCGGGGCAACCGGCCAATTCCATCTATTGTGCGTCGAAATGGGCGCTGGAGGGCTGGGCCGAATCCATTGCCTTCGAGCTCGATCCATTTGGTATCGATGTCGCGCTTGTCGAACCTGGGCCCTACAGAACCGAGATTTGGCAAGGGTCCGAGCGGGTCACGCCGCCGGGCGGCCCATACACGCCCTGGGTCCGGTTGGTCATGCGCGGTGCCGATGCCCATGCGGACAGACATGCCCGCGACCCTGAAGAAGTAGCAAAGGTCGTCGCCAAAGCCTTGGAGGCGCCCCTGCCGAAGGTCCGCTATCCGGTCGGCTTCTTCGCCAAGTTGGATTTCTTCCTTCGCGGCAAGCTGCCGAGTCGCATGATCCGGAGAGGCACCACGCGCTATCTCGGCATTCCGCGCACGCGCTGACCTAGGCGCTCTCCGTCTTGGGCGCGTCGGATGCGGGCGCTTCGGTCTTCGCCTTGGTTTCGCCGTCCTGGCGCGAGGGCCAATAGCGTTCCATCGTGGACATGACGGCGGGCAGGAACAGGAGCGCGCCTATCACCGCCGACGTGAGCACGATCACGACGATGGTTCCATACAGCGCCACCGTAGGCAATCGGCTCATCATGGTGGTGCCGATGCCGCCGGCGATGAGCACCGTGGCCATGATGACAACAGGGCCCACATCCATGGTAGTCTTTGTGAGGGCGGCGCCCACGGAGTCCAGGCTTGCACGCTCAAGGCGATAGCGGGTGAGATAGTGAATCGTAGCGTCTACGGCGATACCGAACCCGACCGCAAACGCGACAAGGCTGGTGAACTCCAGTCCGCCTTCCACGAGATTTAGATAGGCTCCGCCCATGGCGATGGGGAACAGGTTGGGTAGAACGCTGGCGAGGCCCGCCCGCAGCGACCGCATACCGACACCGATCAAAACCAGGATGAGGCCAATAGCCGTGATCAGGCTTATGTTTAGCTGGCCGATCATCTCATGGCTCGCTCGCGATGAAACCGGCACGATGCCGGTGACGGCGATCTTAAGCCCCGGGTTCTGCGCTTCGACCTTCCGCACCTGCCGCTTCACGTTGGCAAGGATCGGCTTCAACTCGTCAGACGTCATGTCGCGGAACTGAGACGAGATGCGGATGGCATTCTCATTCAGAGCCACGAAGCTCGAAGCGAAGGATCGCGCGTTTTTCGCTTCCAGAAAATCGATGAGCCGGTCTTCGCCGATATCGCCGCCGCCCAGCCACTCCTCGACCGTGTGGAGAGAGGTGACTGCGCCGAAGGTGGGCTCGCTGTCGAGGATGTTGTGAACCTCGCGAATAATCTCCAGCGTCTTGTAGGTCTTCAGGCTATGCTTCTTGGGAAAGTATAAAAGCACCTCAAGCGTGTTGGCGCCCGCAAGCTTGTTGTCGGCGGCCTGGATTGCCTTGAGCGCCGTGCTTTCAGGCGGCATATTGTTGACATAGCTATATTGTGGCTGGTTCAGAATATGGAGCCAAAAGCCCGCGATGGTCAGCAGCAGCCCGATCAGGGCGATCGCGCCAGGGAACGACGCCACGGCGCTCGCGGCCTTTGCGCAAATAGCGTCGATTGCCCGGCGGAAAAAGTCAGTCTGCTCCTTACCCTGAATCGTCTTAGCGTATCCACGCAGGAGAAGCACGGACAGGGCCGGCACCGTCATCAACGTGACGAACAGCGCCATGACTGTGCCGGACGCCGTTGTAATGCCGAAATCAGCGATGAAGGAATGCGGCATCCAGATGAGGGATGACATCGCAAGGCCCGTCGTCAATGAGGTCAGTACGCAGGCCGGTCCGACACGCCTGACAGCCCCCTCGATCGCCATCTCAAGGGAGTCGCCGCGCTGAAGGCCACGTCGAATCGAAAACAGCAAATGCAGACAGTTAGACAGCACGATCACGAGGATGATCGTCGGCGCGATCCCCGTCAGCAGATTGATGTCCTGGCCGAACAACCACATGCCGCCACGAAGCCAGGCCACGGCAATGATGGCGGGAACAACGGCGATGACAATGAGCGGAATGCTTCGCAGGAAAATCCAGCATACGATGATGCCCAGTCCGAGAGCGAGCAAACCGAAACTGCGCTGATCGCGTGAAAGGCCAGACAGAATCTCGTCGCGGATGACCGCGAGTCCGGTCAGGCGCGCGGTCACGTTGGTTCCGGCCAGAGTCTCGTTCGTGCTCTTTCCAATGGCGGCAACGAGCGCGCGTTCTTCCGCTTGTCCCTCCGTATCCTGCGCCAGTTGCTTGAGCGAAAGAGCAAAGACCGCCAAGCGCCAGTCATCACTCAGGAGCTTGGCTCTGATCAGCGGGTGATCGGCTACATCTTTTCGCGCAGTCTCCGAGCCTTCGAGTTTCGATAGATCCTCTGGAAAGATCGGCTGCGGCTCACCGTCACCTTCGGGCGCAGTGACCGCCGAGAACATGGAAAGCACGCCCGTAACACCGTCAATCTTCAGCAGCTTTTTGTGAAGCGTCTGGAGTGCTTCGAGATCCTTGGCGTCGAAGGCCGTGTCGGCCTCGGCAATGATCTGAAGGTCGGGCTGGCTGGAGGGAAAACGCTCGTTGAGGAGGTCGAGCTGTATGAAGGCCGGATCGTCCGAGCGGAAAATTTCCCGAATGTCGCTCGAAAAGCGATTTTGGGTCGCTCCAAAAATTGCGAAGGGTGTTATCACCGCAACGATCAGGAGGCATATCCAGGGGTGCCGCAGAGAAACAAGCCCAAGCTTCTCTATTCCAAAACCAGCCGTCATCGATATCGTTCCTCTAGGTCGTCCGCCGCGGGCAATATTGTGCGGGGGCGGACCAGTAATCGCCATTAGCAGCGACCTTTAACCCTTATTTGTTGGCTTGAACAGGTGTCGCCGGCGAAGACGTCTGGCATCTTCGGCCTTGCCCAGTCCAAAGCATCGCCAAGGCTAATTCTGACCCCATCCCAAGACGTTGTGAACCACTGACCAGCGCGATTTCCTTTCCCGCGCGCCCTTGCCGAGAATCCAGTAGCTGTAAAGCCGGTCGACTAGCGAGCCGGACTTGTTCAGCGAAACCCAGGCGTTGACGTAATTGGCCAGCGTGGCGGCGTCGGCCGGCAGGCCGAAGACGATCGGAACGGAAATCACATTTGGATTCGGCACTACCACGGAAAACCCTGGATAAAGAAGTGTCCACGCAGAGCCGGCCTCGGCCGAATACAGCATCGCGTCATATTCCCCCTTCTGCGCGCCCAGGAACACGCGGGGAGACTTGACTACCTTCACCTCGGCATCCGGAAACGCGGATTTCGCGCGCTTTACGTAAAATGGGATGTCGAGCAGCGCGAGTTTGAGATCCTCCATTTCCTGGACCTGTTCCCAGTTGTCGAACTCCCGGCGCCGATGATCGCGCACGACAAGCGAAAGCGATGCATCCATGTAAGGCTCCGACAGCTGGAACTTCAGCGCGCGATCCGGCGTCGCGAACATACCGCCGATTGCGATATCGATCTGGCCGTTGGACAAGAGCTTGGCGAGCTCGTCGCGCTTGACTTCGACGAGGGCCAGACCGACGCCCATATCGTTGGCCATCATCTGGATGATATCGACCTCTAGGCCAACCAGATCGCCAGCCTGCCGCTCGTAAGCGAATGGCAGGGAATCGGACACATAGCCAACACGCAGGCGACCCCGTGCCTTTATTGCTTTCATGCGGTCGTCACGTTCCGAATACGGCAACGGCTCCACGCTGCGGAGCTGGAGAAGATTGACGTCGGGGCGTTTGGAGAGCAGATCGATCTCGTTCAAGGCGTGATACGCGCGATACTCCTGCGGCACCACATCCTCGAAGAAAAGTCGCAAGCCGCCAAAGAGGCCAAGCAGCAGGAGTGCGCTAATGACAAAATGACGGATCACCTTAGGCCAGCGGAGCTTCAGCTTGCCCGTCACGGCGACCGCGGTTAGTAGTGCGAGCACCACGGTATGCATGCCCGCAAGCAGTGTTCCGAACCGTCCCGTGAACTGATCGACGGCAATGAAAATCTGAAACGTGTCCGCAGGGATACGCATGAGATCGAGTAGGAAGGGCAGCGCGAAGACGACCTCGCCGAAGAAGCTGAACAGTCCGACGCCGATCAGTTGCGGATAATCTTCGGGCGAGAGCGGGGTGCCGGCGAACCAGCCGGCAAAGGGGATGAAAGCCAGGGACAGCAGTTTGCCCAGATTGGGCAGATTGAAGTTGATGGGCACCATCAGGTCCGCTGCGCCCTCGCTGTCCTGGTCGAGGCAGCCATACTCGTCGAGCATGTCTTTGATTTGTTGCGACAGCAGCGGCAGGACGATCAAAAGATTGCCGGTCACGAATGCCGTAATCAGCGCATCCTGAGTTCCGGACCAGACGCGGCGAAACGGGATCGGCGTCATTATGGACACGATCCCCGGCAGGATGAAGAGCGAAAGCAGCAGCGCCGCGCCGATATAGGACAGGATATAGACCTGCAGCCGGCCAAGGTCCTCGAAGCTAATGGTTCCCGCCGTCGCCGCCACCAGCGCGAAGACGCCGAGCGGCGCAAGTTGCACCACGAACGTCGCGATCCGCATGATCGCGTCACTCGCCATCTCAAGATTTTTCAGCAGATATTGTTTGTCGGGGACGCCGATCAGCGCCATGCCGCCGGCGATGGACATAATGACGATCGCCGGGACGATACCGTTGGCGAGCGAGGAGAACGGGTTGGCTGGAATATAGAGTTGCACCAGATCGAGCGGCTCGCGCTTCTCGATCAGGCTCGTGCTGAAAAAGGTCGCCGAGGGCCAGTCGGGCAGGGCAATGGTCATGCCTAGAATGACGACAATAGCAATCCCCCAGAAAACCAGGACGAAAATGCCGCCCTTCCGTACGAGAAGCCAGACCTCTTGATATGAGAGCCGCCCGAGACTGACGAGCAGCGACACGACGATATAGGGCAGCACAGTCATCTGAAGCAGGCCGATGAAGACGTCGCCAATGATTTTTAGATGCGCCGCCCATTCGCCGAAAACGACACCGGCAGCGACCCCCAGAAAAAGCCCGATCAAAACCCGCCCCGAGAGCCCTGGAGTCCAGCGCTTCCGCTTGCGCCTTTTGCCCCCGTATTTGGGGCTGGTAGGCGTGACGGCATCGGCTGTAGTCGTGTCCGGCGTACTCATTCGGCGGTCTCCTGCGCGGGTTGCTTCCGCGCGACGGGCGTCTGAATAGCCAACGCATCCCAGAGGCGCCGGAAGCCGTCATCTTCGCGCAAGACGTCGATCAACTCGGGCTTGACGCCGAGCTCGATGCGGGTGGGTTCCGGCAGACGCGGCCAAGACGGGCTAATCAGGAGCGCCGTCTGCGCGGCCTCCAGCGCGCCCGGGCGGTCGCCGCCCAGAAGCCGCGTTTGGGCCGCCAGCCACCAGAGCGTGTCGCTTCTCCGATTGACGGCGATCGCCCGTTCGGCGGCGCCCCCGGCTTGCTCTATGAGACCCGCTCGTTCGCCCTCGCGTGCATCGCCGAGTTGATCGAGATAGGTGGTGGCCTCGGCGGCGGCGAGCTGTCCGTGACGGATATCGAGGAGCCGTTGCAACTCGCGGATCGGAGTTGCGTGATCCTCCACATGCAGGTCGACGAGGCGGTCGTTCAGTCCGACATAGCCTGCGCCATCCTTGACCACGAGCACGGCTGCCGATTCCCGTCCGCGCGCGTCGCCGCCCGCCGCTTGGCCCGCCGAGATGGCGTGGACGAGGCGGCTCGCGAGATCGCCCGGTGCGGCCTCATACGCGGCTGCCATCGCATCCAGGACTTGCGGCCCCGCAAGCAGGTTGCCTTGAACGGTGTAGTGCTCGCCGGTCTTACCACCTGCCCAAGGCAGGCATTTGCTGCCGGTGAAGGTCGCGGAGTTCCCCTTGGTGTCCACGGTGCCAAGCTGGCGCGACTCCCGGTCGGGATCGTCGGCAAGCAGCCTTTCGATGACCGCCTGAGCGCTGACGCCTTCCTTGAAGAGTTCAAGCGCGCGCGGCCCGAAGAGCGGGTTGCCGACGGCTTGTGTGGCCAGCGCGCCGGTATTGGCTTGCGCAAACGGGACGACGTCGCCCACGGCGAAAAACTTGGATTGTACCGCGATGCCGTATTCCCTGGAGTCGGGGTCGTAGGCAACGATCGAGAATGTCGTGATCAGCGGTGCGGTACCACCGGCGTCGGCGGCGCTCCGAAGGTCTGGCAGAACCGCAACGCTTAGGGCAAGGCTCACAACCAAGCCGAAACTGCCACCCCGGCGCAATAGCGTCATTGTTGTTCTCCCTCCCATGCGGCCAACGCGGCCCGGCCCGTTCTATACCCTGGTCTGAACGCTATTACAGGGCCAAGAGGCGCTTGGCCAGATGGCCGCATCGCGTCCCAATGCACCAGCCTGAGGCGTCACAGCGCACTTATGTGGTGCAGGGTATCGCTACGCTCAGTACTGGCGAGGAAGCGACGCGATGTCACCAGCGTGACATCGGCACGGCACATATTTGGCCGCGCAACTGGGGGAGATTGGCATGAGGGAAGCAATTACGGCCACCACCGCTGCGGATGTGATTCCGGACGGTTCGGCCTTGCTTATCGTCGACGAGCCGCCGGTGAAGATGAAGCTGGCCCAGATCGTGCGGCTGCGTTTTGCGGGCACGCCTCTCTTGGGGCTAAGCCTCTAGGTTGTGCGTGCCGCCTTAGCGTCTCTTCCACGCGTTGATCGCGAAAGCGATAAGCACCGCGAGGATCACGCCGATCCCCACGGCGCCTAAGACGCCCCAAAGCGTGACGGTTTCGCCCTGCATGTCATCTCCCTCCCGTTAGGCGCACTGCGCCCGCCCGATGCGCGCGCTGCATAACAAGACTACGCCATTTACCCGGTGGCGATGAAGTGCCGGTTTTGAGGGGCTATCGTGCGGGACCGAGTGCCCAAACGCGTTGGGGCTGTCTGCCACGTCCTTTGAGGCGGGCAAAAAGGCCGCGTTTGCGCGTGGTCGGTTGTGCTTTGCGCGCGCCGACACGAGACCGGGCTGCGCGCTGTGGCGTATTCGTCCGCGCAAAAAGGCCGCGCCGTTGCGGCGGCCGCGCGGCCGTGATGCGGTCGATGACCGGTTTGGTGGCCCTCGGCTTCCGCTTCGCGCGCGGATTGCGATCTTCCACATTCGCGACCGTCGTGAAACGGGGTTTCTTTGCCTTGGTGGGCTTTTCGGACACTACTCTCGGCTTGACAGCCGGCGCTGCTGCGGCGAGCGCGGCCGTCTTGATATAGTGATCAGCGGTCCAGCCCTGGTCCTTGACGGCCGGGTCCTTGAAGCCGTTGCTCTTTCCAAGAACCCAAAGTTCGGTCTTGGGGCCATATTTGCGGAAGTTTTCGTTGGAGGCGGTCTGTGTCGCCGTATCTCGCGCATTCGCAGGCACGCCAAAGCCATCCCGGAGAGAACCAAGCGTCGGCCCCCAAGACGTCAGAAGAGGCTTGTCATTTTTGTTGAGGTTCTCGTCCGCACTGAAAGCAGTTTCCTGCTCAGGTGGCGTGGTCAGCCCATAGGCCGTCGCGACCAAAAAACCTACGAATAGCAAAAACCGCATCATGGCCAGATCTCCAAACCTGGCCCCCCGATCCTCATAGATGGGGGAGCGCGCTGCCTGTTTCAACCGGGCGCCCCCGATTGCTTGGGCGACCTACGTTTCGCCTCGGGTCTGGATGCCAAGGTTGAAACGATGCGCGAGACTAGCGCCGCCGTGCGGCGGGCGCTTCCTCTTCCTTCTCCGATGGTTAGCTGGGTTGGTTAGCCGTCTTGGTTAGTGAGCATAGTTAAGGCCATCAATCGCTGCGAAGAATGGGCGACAGGCTCTGAGACCCAACAAAAAGGGAGGCACACGCGGCGCCTCCCTTCGGAAAAATCTCGCTTCGATTGCTCGGAGTAGCGGGTCCCGCTAGCTCTTAATCGCGTCGTTGAAGTTTTTGGCTGCCGTCTCGATCGACTTTGAAAAGGCATCGCGCGACTGATCGAGTGCCTCGCTCATAGCGGTCCAGGAGGATTGTCCGGCCTTGGTCAGCTGATCGACCTTAGCCGTAAGGTCGGCCTGCGCCTTTTGTGCGTCTGCCTGGAGCTGCGCAACCTGCGCTTCGGCCTGCGTCTTGTTCTGGTCGTGCACGTCGTTCAGGCGCTGCATATAGGTGTTGACCGTGTCCTGCCAGGCTTGGGCTTGCGCCTGGGCGCGCGCCTGGAAGGTGGCGTGCTGATCCTGTGCCAGCTGAGCCCATTTCTCGGAGTCACCTTGGTACTTGGCCCACATTGCATCCATGTCGGCCTTGGCCTGAGCGACCGAGGCTTCGCCTTGCGCTTGAGCAGTCTTGATGTCGGACTGCCCCTGTTCGATCCATTGATTTAGCTGGGCAATAGCCTGCTCGGCTTGTACGCGCGTATTGGCGTCGAGCTTGTCGAGATTGGTCTGCAATGTTCCGGCATTGGCTGCCATCTCGTCGAGACGTGCTTTCGCCCAGTCGACAAAAACATTCACGCTGCTCTGAATGGGGGATTGGTCACTCATGTCTCAAGCCTCACTTGCTTTGCGTTTCCGATCGATTTTGAACTTTTGATTGGCCCTGTGCGGTGGCCTTGCGAGAGCCGCGCACGCTGACGGTCATGAGGCCGCCTGCCGACAGTTCAGCGATAACGGATTCTCATAACAGCTATGTGGTGATTGCGGCCCGGGCCGGACAGGGTATCAAGGCGCTGCTTGCGAAAAAGTTTCGATTCGTTGCGTGGTTTTTCTGACATTGCACAGGGGCGATCCGCCTACGCCCCAAATGGTTCTAAAGACTGTCGACCACGGCTGGGACCCGCTCATAGGTCCAATATCCGGCGATGACGATGCAGGCGAGGGCCAGGGCGAGCCGCGAATACTGCCAGGCGGTGACGTTGAGCCGCCTGAGCAGCAGCAGCGCGGGCCATGCGACCAGCACGATGGCGAGCTGTCCGATCTCCACGCCCACGTTAAAGGAGAGGAGGCTCTGCCACAGGTTGGGCGAGTCAATCTTGAGAATCTCATGCAGTACGAACGAGAAGCCGAGGCCGTGCACCATGCCGATGGCGAAGGTGACGAAGAACATCGTCCGCTCGCGTGCGGGGTGGCCCTCCTCGGTCAGGATCGCGACCGCCGCGGCATAGATGATCGACAGGGCAATACCCAGCTCGACGGTCGGGATGAACCAGGCGCCGGTTGGCACGTATCCAAGAAAGCCCGCGGTCAGCGTGACACTATGGCCGAGCGTGAACCCCGTCACCCGCGAGACGAGACTGCGGAGCCCCGTGGCGCCGATCACGATACACAGCACGAACAGAACATGGTCGAGACCGCCCAGAATGTGATGGATGCCTTCGACGATGAAGGTCCATGCCGCGGAGGCGTGCGAGCCGGTGATGGTCACCGATTCGGTCAAGAGGCCTTGAGCGCGGAATACCTTCACCCCGCCCGGGCCATAGTCGAGGATGGCATTGGCGGTCGTGTCCTGGCCCGGAATGTTCGGATCGAGCGTGCTGGACAGCGCATAGGATGTAACGCGTCCGCCGGCGTCGTAATCTATGAGCACGTCCACCAGCGTGTCGCCCACGTAGATCTCCGGAATATTGTCCGGGAATACGGGCCCCGTGCTGAAGGCGGCTTTCGCCTCGTCCAAGGTGGCGAATCCTGGCTGATCGCCGATCGGATAGGCGCGCACCGCCAGGACCGAGGGTCTAAGTTGTTGGCCATCGGCTTCGAGCTTGAGTCCTCGCGCCGCGATCTGGCCGAGACCGAGTGATCCAGCCCTGAGGGCGTCGATATCGACAAGGTGCATCAGCCCCTGCTCTTCATGACGGTTGGTGGTGTAGGGCGGCGCTTTGGGCAGGCCGTCGTCTCCGATGGGCCCGCGTTCGCCCGCCACGAGATAGGGCATCGGCACACGCATATAGAGGCGCAAGCCATCTTTCGTGTGCTCCACCTGGAACACGCGCACATTGAGGTTCAGGTTGAAATGCGCTTGGGCGGCGCCGAGGCCGAGCCCGACAACTGCAACAAGAACACCAAGAACAATGAGACGTCGGTATGGCCGCATGCCGGTTACGGTTTGAGGTCCGCGCTGAGAACGGTCAGGCCGCGTAGCTTCCACACCCCGTCCGTCTCTTCAAGATCCAAAAGGCCGCGGTAGCTCACGCGCCGACGATGCTGATGGCCCCAATGGCCTCCGGACATATTGGCCGTCCAACGCACGAGCACGTCAATGCCGTTGGCGCGTGGCTCAATTTTCTCGATCTTTACCTCTTCGATCGAGTCCGTGATGGCGTGGGCACCCGTCGGAAGGGTCACCGAAAGGCCGCGCCGCATCTCGGCCCCGACCGCCTCGGCCTCTTCGCTCGGCACGAATGTGTCGAGCGCTTCCGCGAAAGCCGCGTCCTCGGTTTCAAGCATGGCGGTTGCCGTATTGGTCAGAATGGCCCGGGATATATCTGTCGCGGCTTTTTGGCCCGGCTGGCCGGGCAGGGGGACGGATACGGTGAAGGCGGAGAGCGTGACCGCCGCGACGACGACGACGCCAACCGCGGCTGCCCATCGCCAACGGCCCGAGGCACTCCGGAAGGCTTTGATGATCAGTGCCAGCGCGAAGGCAAGCAGAGCGATCGAGAGTACGGGAAGCACGAGCGCGCGTCCGGTCCCGATTTTGACGAGCGCGACTTGAGGGTCTGTCCAGGTCTTCAGAAAATTCTTCCAGCCGATTTTCGGGCTGTCAGGCGTAGCCCAGTCGGGGACGGGGCCGGCCGGATCGGTGACGCTGACCGGTACCTTCTGCGCGGTATCCGTAAAGAGCTCCCAGGTCATCTCCACGCTCTGCGGCAGCTTGCGATGCGGATAAGCCAGGATCACGCCCAAGAGCGCTGAACCGCGATCGATGGCCCTTGGATTTTCGACGGGCGTCACGCCCGCGGCGCCGGCTTCCAGAAATAGCGCAGTCACGGAGGAGGGTTTCACCGCCTTCCCGTCGATCAAAAGGGGAGGAAGCGTTGCGAAATGGCGTTCCGCGGTGATGATGACCGCCTCGACTTGCGCCCGGTCCAGCGTCGTGGACACCCCCAGATCGAGCTCCGTCCAGACCCCGAGATCGCGCAGGCGAAAAATGATCTCATGCCGGACCTCGCGCGGCGCAATGGTCAGAAACGACATGATCGCCGACTTGTGGTGCCGGGTCAGGTTCGGGTTCGCAAAGACAGTATACCAGGGGTCGTCCCAATCGAGGCGCATTGTCTCGGACCGCGACAGATAGCGGTAATCGGTGACGGGTACCTTGCCGTGATAGGCGATGAAGCCGAGGTTGACCGACGCCTGCTCCTTGCCGTTCAGCGGCGGCGCAAGCGTCAGCGTGTCCGGCCTGCCGGAGAACGGATAGTCGAGTTGGGCAGCAATCACGCGGGTCCCGCGCGCCGGCGGTGCAGGGGAATTGCGGGGCCGTGCGGCCGTGCGCGCCGCCAGTAGTTGCGTGCGATCTCGTATCTCGATGTCACGGATCTCCGGTTCGATGGCGGTACCGTCAGCGTCGAGAACCCTGAAAGTTGAGCCCGTCGCCTTAGCGAGCGAGGCAGGTTGGGGCTCAGTGCCGGCCGGTATTGCTGCCGCACCGCCCGGGACGAAGGCGGGATAGTCCGGAAAGTCGATCTCAAGGCGCACACGGACCCGGTCGTCGAGGATAGTGACCTCGGCAAAGTTCGGCGCCGTGTCGGCGCCATTTGTGTTTAGAAGGTCCGCCTGCGCGCAGTCCGGCCATAGGGCGAGGGCCATAGCCGGAAAGAAGAAGGTGCGCAACAGGCCCGCCTTCATCGCTAAGGACAAAACGTCAGGCCAACCCATGGCGTGTCCGGATCACTCGTCCTCGGTCTTTTTCGCGTCGGCCGGATAGGGGAAGTCGCGGCCGAGCATTTTGCCCGCTTGTTCGTAGATGGGGCGAAGGACGTCATCCACATTCCAAGTACCATCAGCGATATAGTCCGAGTAGCCAATCGCATCTTCCGGGACACCTGTTTTCTTTGAGAACGACTTTCGGTCTGCCATATCCGGCAATTCAGCGGGCGCGGCAAGTGGTGGGGCCCACGTCCTCTCTTCCGTCACCGCCTGCCTCACTCGGATATCGTCTTTTGTGACATTCCAAACCATAAAATCATCCGCCAAAGAAAGCGGACCATCGTAGGTGCTGCGAATACGCTCAAAAATTGCGTTGGACGTATCGAAGTCATTGAAGAAGTGATAGGCGACAGCCATGCGAGGTTTGATTTCACTCATGACCTTGCCGAACGCTTCCGGTGCCGTATGGATTTGCGTTCCGACTTGTAAGGCTTGTTCTGGCGTAAAGCGCATCTTGCTGACAAGTTCAGGGACCGCGACAAAGCACTCATGAATGGCCAGATCTGCGTCCTTTGCGTACTCTGCAAACCACTTGTTCGGATATGTATCGGAGCTGTAAATGAACTTCAGACCATTCCACTCTAAACTGAAACTTACAGAGCCATCGATGGAGTGAATCGCAGGAAATGAGCGGATCACAACACCGTTCTCGTCGTAGATGATCTCGTTATCACCCTTGTAGTCGAACTCTTCGACGTCCATCTCATATCCGCGAAAGTCCACTTGTCCAGCGCGGCCCGCAAGATCCCAGTTCAGCATTTTTTGCATATGGTCGAGTGCATAGGCCGTTCCGAGTTCTGGTGCGGCTGCACTGGGTCCCCAGACGCGTAGGGGAACATTTCGACCCATAAGGGCGCCACCGATGAAGAGGTCGTGCAAGGCACCGAAGTGATCTGTATGCAGATGACCGATAAAGACCTTGTCGAGATAGTTGTAAGGAATTTGCAAGGAGGAGATGCGCTCTGCTGAACCCGAACCGATATCGAACAGGAACTTGTCGCCGTTTCCAAGCTCAACGAGAAAACACGCAGCGGCCTGCGCGGCCCTCGTTGTGGGCATGCCCGTGCCGCAGGCGATGACGCGCATCTCGTCCGGCTTCAGGTCTTCGGTGTTGGGGTAGTAGGAGTCGCGAGGCCGCTGGCTCACCTTGGTCGGGGAAACGGGCGGTTCTGCTTCCTCCGCCTGTGCCGACGCAACCACGTTTGTAATGCTTTGTTCTAACCGCTGCAGCGTTGCGTCGGGGGCGATCAACGACCAGCCGAGACCAAGACCCATGATCGTGAAAAGACTCGGAAGTTTCGTAAAGGATTTCATGAGACGGCTCCTAACTTCCTCACGGCACTCATTGATGGTGCCCTGAAGAAGAACCGAAGCCTACCATGCAAAATGGTTTTGAGTCGCGTCCGGGGCGCCCGTACCTAGACGCCTGGGACAGGTCTGCCACCAGCTAGGTCGTCGAAGACAAGGGCGCCTAGTTCGGGGTCCGGATGTTCGTGCCGAACCGCCCGAAGATTTCCTCAAGACTCTCGGCCTGATGGTCGGCGAGGTCCGTGCCGTGCTCGAGCGCGTCGCCGAACACCATGGCGCCCGCACCGTCCGCAGGAGCCATCAGCGATTGACGTGCCGATGCGCGCTGACCGAGGGCTCCGCCTAGAATCTCTTTCAGTATCTCGCCGAAGATGCCGCCGCCTTGCGGCTGCGCCTGTCCGCCACCCGAGTGGGGCTGTTGGCCGGGAAGGCCCGCGCCCTCCGGGCCGACGATCACGGGTTTCACCCGCCCGTCTTGGACCGCCTTGCCGAGCTCTTTGAGGATCTGTCCGAAAATGTCGCCGCCCTGAGGGCCTGATCCGCTCGGGAAGGTTTGGTCGCCGCCTGACACTGGCGGCCGTGGAAGCGGGTGCGATTGCGGGTTGCTGCCGGGTAACTCAGGCGCGGCATCGGGGACCGGAAACTTCGGCGGCTCCGCCTCCGTGCTTGCTTGGCGGCCATCGCCGATGGAATCCAGAATATCGCCGATCGGCGGCACGGGACTTTGTCCCGGATGATAGGGGGCTGATGCGGCTCCGCCCTGCTGGAAAATCTCGCGGAAGATATCGAAGATCCCGCCACCGCTTGGCCCGGGGCTCGGCTGCCTTGGCGCGGGTTGTTGCGGCATTGGTTTTTGCGGGGCTGGGGCAGCCTGGCCGGAGCCGCCGCGCATCAAGCCAGACAGCAGCATCCCAACCAGAACTGGCAGGATCTTCTCAAGGATCGCGCCGCCAATGCCGGAAAGTTGCTGCGCATGGGCTGAGACGGCCCGGCTGGCCTCGGGCGATCCGAAGAGATTGGCCATAACCGCGCTTCCGGCAGCAACGCCCTCTGGCGAGAGCGCGACGTCGGGGTCCTCGTACATGGCGTAGAGACTGGGCTGCCGGCCGACCGCGTCGAACAATTCGCCTAAGCCTTCGGGCGTCGCCGTGGAGCGCTTTAGGCCCATCGAGATCGCAGGCAAGAGCGCCGCAACGGCGGACTCGGCCTGCTCCGGCGTCAGGTCGTAAGCTTGCGCGATCAGGTTCATGGCGTCGCCATGCTGGGAGCGCGCGAGAATCTCTTGCAATGTCGCCATGCCCGGTTCTCCTTTCGAAGGTAGCTTTTGACTTAGGTGCTCAAGGTCTTCTGAATATCGGTCAGGGTCGCTTTCTCCGCATCGCTCACCTTGACCCCGCCGAACCCGAGAAAGCCGCCTTCCTTTGAGGCCTCGGCCACTTTCAGGCTGATCTCCTCGAGCCAGGCCTTGAAGGCAGCTGCATCGTCAGGGGCCTTGGCATCGAGGATCTCGGCCACCTCTGTGAGCGAGGCCAGGGCCCTCGGCACAAGGTCGTCTGGCTTGGCCCCGGCGAAGCGGGCTCGCAAGGCCTCTTTGATTTCGCCGCGACCGTCCGCGGTTTCGAAGTCGGCAACGATCGCTTTGACCAAGGGATTGGCGCCGGGGTCGGTCTTGGCGGCGACGAGCGCCGCCCCGCTTGCGAACGACTCCTTGAGCATTCCCCAAAGTCCACTTGGGTCTGCAGCCGTGATCGCCATACCGGCAATCGTCGGGCTCATGAGAATCTTCGTCCATTCCTCGGGGGTGAAGCTCTGCTTGTCGGTCATAGGAAACTCCCATTGGAAATACGCCCATTATCCATCTAACCACACACTCAGTCCAAGCTGGTCATTGGATTTGCTGGGCAATGGATGGAAATTCCTCTCGCGGCGGCCTGTCACCATAGATTTGGCTGCTACTTGACACTTGTCGGCAATTTTTTTGATCCAAAGCTAATAGATGGCCGTTTATACGGAAGTGGCGTTGAATATCGGTCTCAAATAAGACACTTATCGACTTGCTGGAGAGTACGACGGTCAACGAGAGGGATATACATGCATTCTGCAACATTTGGCGTCGTTAGTTCGCGCACACTGATCTTGGCTATGACTGTTGCCGTCTGCGCTTTCCTTGCCTTTGAGGCCGCAGCGGAAGCCAACAAAGATGCGGTCGGAATTGAGCTCAACAAGTTGAGCGACGAAGGGGGTGGGTGTCACGCATATTTCGTCTTCGATAATCAGGGCGACTCTGACTATAGAGAGTTGAAGATCGATCTGGTCATTTTCAATTCCGAGGACATCTTCGAACGCCGTTTCGCAATGGAGGTTGCGCCGCTTGACGCGGAGAAGCGCACTGTGAAGTTGTTCGAGTTGAAGAAGATGTCATGCGACAGAATTGGAAGCTTTTTGATCAACGGAGTTCTCGAGTGCGAGCAAGGCAAGCGGAGGCAAACAGACTGTGTCCA
>Ga0209013_10001596_pt1 | contig 20769 bp, 19 predicted proteins | sample Cruoilmetagenom2_FD_187291 | JGI IMG/M metagenome (GOLD analysis project Ga0209013, IMG submission 187291) | Oil polluted marine microbial communities from Coal Oil Point, Santa Barbara, California, USA - Sample 2 (SPAdes) (version 2) | ecosystem: Environmental > Aquatic > Marine > Oil seeps ...
ATCTTTAATTGGTGTACCTCCATCAATAAGATTTTTCATCATTTCAATATCTTTCACTCCATACTTCTCTGGACGCCCGCCAAGACGTCCCCGTGCTTTAGCTGCCACTCGTCCTGCAGCAGAACGTTCTTGAATAAGATTTCGTTCAAACTCAGCAAATGCTGCAAATAGATGGAACATTAGCTGTCCGGTTGCATTACTACGATCCATTGTTATGTTTTCTTGAAGACTGTGAAATCCAATACTTTGTTCATTTAAGTTATTGACTATGTCAATCAGGTCCTGCATGTTTCGACCAAGCCGATCTAATCGCCAAACAACTATTGTATCTCCTTGACGAGCGTATTGAAGAGCTTCTTCTAATCCAGCTCGTTGTTTTTTTGATCCACTCATCTTATCGTGAAAAATTTTAGTACATCCATATTGAGTAAGTGCATCTGTTTGCAAATCTAAGTTTTGTAAACCCGTTGATACACGAGCATAACCAATTCGCATTTTAATTCCTCACTTCCATAATAATCCTATATTTATTGTAACATAAGACTATATTAAAAGGGTTATTGAACACAGAATAATGGACAGGGTTTTATTACACATAATAGAATCAAACTGATATCTTTTACAACTATTGGAGTCGTGTTCAGAAAAGGACGAGTTTCTGTACACCTTGCAGGACAGTTTAGTATTTAGAATTACAAACTAATACTTATATAAAAAGCATACTAAAAGGACATGCTTAAACTGATCCTTTTGTTTTGTCCTAAAACCTAAATTGTATTTAACCACAAATAAGAGAAACATATCAACACGATAATAGATCGTAATGAATTGCAAATTAGAACATGAATTTTAATGACCTACAAAAAGAAGTAAAGGCACCGCTATTCTCAAGCGGTGCCTTTACTTCTATACCAAACCTCATAAACTTGGGATGGCTACATCAAAGTCCCTTGATTATTTCTTACAAACATACCCGTCGTCACCATTATTGATGTCTTAATACCACCTTAAACCTATCCTTTACTGGTATGTCTACTGCTATATTACATCCTAAAAGATTAGACGGTTTCATTGTAAATTGCACCTTCTAACTAAAAATTATGCTTTGGTGTGTATTACTAATAATCATAGTATGCTATTTAAGAATATGGTTTGGGTTTGATATATTTGGTCAACTTTTATTCGAAACACTAAACAATATCTAATTCTGCCTCAGCCGATTCAGACTTAAGATTAGCACCTATAGAATTAAATAAATCAATAACATCAGGATATCCTCTATATAAGTGATTTACCCCTTTTATCTTTGTAACTCCTTCAGCCATTAGTCCAGCTAGAATTAAACTCGTGCCTGCTCTAATATCCGAAGCTTCTACCCATGTACCTGTTAATTGTTTTTTTTCATCTATTTTAGCCCAATTCTTTGAAGTAAGAATGTTTGCTCCCATTTTATTAAGTTCTAGAATATGATTAAATCTAGATGGATACACATTATCTGTTATTACACTTTTTCCTTTAGCACATAATAATAATGCTGTTATAGGTTGTTGTAAGTCCGTGGGAAATCCCGGATACATATCCGTTCTAATATTTGTTGATTTTAAGGGAAATGAACCATCATAGCTTACAGTGAGACCATTGTTAAAATCCTCAATTGAAAGTCCTATTGCCCTTAATTTCTCTATACAAGAATCTAAATGCTCTGGTATGACATTACTAATGTTTATTTCTCCCTGAGTAAGACCAACTGCCATCATAAATGAACCTGCAATTAATCTGTCTGGAATTACACTATGTTCACACGAACCCATGGTATTAACACCTGTTATTCTTATAGTTGGTGTTCCAGCACCCCTAATATTTGCACCCATTTTGTTTAAGAAATTTGCTAAGTCGACTACCTCTGGATCCGTAGCCGCATTTTTTAAAATACTAACACCTTTTGCCCTTGTTGCAGCAATCATTAAATTCATTGTTGCTCCAGAGGTTTTCATTTCAAAAATTACATTTGCCCCATTAAGATGATTTGTTTCAATTTCGTAAAATTCTTTTTTTAATGTAATTTTTGCACCCATAGCCCGAAAACCATTAACATGTTGGTCTATAGGCCGTGATCCGAAATCATCTCCCCCTGGATATCCAATTTTAACTTTTTTGAATTTAGCCAATAAAGCTCCGATAAAATAATAAGATGCTCTATATGAAGATGTAAAATTGATATCTAACTCTGCATGTTCAATCGTTGTAGGATCGATAGTAATATAGGTATCTGTCTTCTCTATCTTCCCACCAATTTTTGTAATAATATCAAGCGCTAAAATAGTATCTAAGTTATTCGGTACATTTTTCAACTTCACCTTTTTATCCGATAAGCAGCAAGCTGCCAAAATAGATAAAGAACTATTCTTAGATCCTGGAATTTCTATAGTTCCTCTTAATGGTCCTGCTCGTCTAACCTCTAACCAATCCACGTGAATACCCACTTTCAATTAATTATCTTTAATATCTCGAATTAAATGATTAACAAATTCATCATCCTCTATTAGACTTTTAGAATTATTGATTTGATTAGTCTAATTTCCGTTTAGAGTAAACTTTTATAAACTATTAGTGTAGTAGAGAACAATATGATGGAAGTTATAACTTACCTACTATATTAACTATGGTTATACAAATTCTTTAATAACATTGGAAACTGTCTCTACTTCACTTTCCTTCATATAAGGATGTATAGGTAATGATAAGACTACATGGCTAAGTTCATTAGTTATTTTAAAATTATCATCTTCAGAATTTAAGTACAAAAAAGCTTCTTGTTTATGCAGTGGCTTTGAATAATAAGTCATGCAAGGAATATGTCTCTCTTCAAATCTTTTAATTAGACCATCACGCTGTACTTTATTTTGAAGTTTTATAGTATATTGGGCAAAACTTGAAAAATATCCTTCTGGTATAAGGGGAATTTCAATAACATCTTTCAATCGATCATTGTATTGTCTATATACTCTATTCACATCTTCAAGTTCATGTTGAATAAAAGCCTTCAATTTAATACTTAGTACTACAGCTTGGATTGTATCAAGACGTGAATTAATACCAATTCTCAAGTTGTCGTATTTATTTTCCCCCTTACCATGTTCCTTTAAAGAATTAATTAAACTTGCTAAAGAACTATTGTTAGTGAATATAGCACCACCGTCTCCATAACATCCTAAAGGTTTAGCCGGATAGAATGAAGTTGTTGCAGCATCTCCAAAGCTACATGCCTTTTTCCCATTAATATTTCCCCCTAAGCCTTGTGCACCATCTTCTAATACTAAAAGGTTATATTTTTTTGCTATCCTCTCAATTTCTTTGTAATTTGCAGGTAGGCCAAATAAATCTACTGCAATTATAACTTTAGGCATTAGTTTTCCTTCTTTTATTGTCCTTAAAATAGCTTCCTCTAACTTAACAGTATCAATATTAAACGTTTCTCTGTCTACATCAATGAATACCGGGGTTGCACCACTAAAAGACACTATCTCACCCGTAGCAAAAAAGGTGAAATCTGGTACGAATACTGCGTCATCCGTTGTTATACCCCATGCCATCATTACTAAAGTCATAGCATCAGTACCATTAGCACAAGAAATACAATGCTTTACATTAACAAATTCAGCCAATTCAGACTCAAAGTTAGTTACCTTCGATCCGCCTATGAATTCTGAATTCATGAGAACATCCTGTATCGCCAAATCAATCTCAGTCTTATATCTTAGATATTGAGCTTTAATATCCCTAAAATGCATTTTAATCCCATTCCTTTACGCAAGTCCTTATTCTTTTATGTTGAGGTTTTCATCCAAATTAATTACCACATTCATAAATCCATTCAGTTAATTTTGGTTGTTTAACTATCTCATTATACTTACATGATGTGTAATACTATGTTCTTTAGAGGTCTCTTAGGAATATGAAGGAAGATTTCCCACAAAATTTTAAACGTTACTTGTTAGTTCAAATAAATTAAGGAAGAATATTTTTTATATTCAATATACTTTTATCAACAGATGTTTCTATATAGCCTATTATTTGATTAAATGAAAATACATTTAATTTTCTACTTATGATCCCCTTATCGTACTCCATGTCTTCTAAAATCTTAGGAATAAATTCTTGGACATCTTTTGATTTAACTTCCTGTATATCAAATATCGTTGATTGATAATATAGAGAATTCTTTAGTTCATTTTTAAATCCAAAGTATTCCAATAATAACCCATTCAGTTGCTGAAAGTCGTTGTGATACAAAGTAACTACTTCATCATCAACATCCATTCTGTTTTTCAACCAGGGTAAATAAAAGCCCTTTAGCCATAAGTCATCAGCAATTAAATGTGTATAGTATCCCAATATATAGTAATTATTCGCTTGTGAACAATATTTGTCTAGAAAACCTTTATAATCGATACTTCTTGAATAATCTTTTACTTCACCTATATAGAAATGAGATAAATCTTTAGGTGCAACGGCATCGGGAGCAATACCACCAAGTAAAAATGTTGTTTTATCTTTAATCGCCAGGCGTTCTGCTATTATATTTGTAATAACCAGGTGCATTATTCTTGAACCCAAGATGACTACCTCTCCCTTCAATAATTTCTTATATTAATTTGCCTAATAAAAAAACACGCACGTTAAGTTAATATACGGCGTTTCGTTAGTAAAAAGATCTTTCATTCATTCCCTCTTTTCAGATATGCACACAAGAGTAAAGCTAAATAGCTAAATTATAGAACCTTTTCAAGACTGACTTGTTTCTTATAGTATTTATAAAGCATTTTAATTATACTCGGATGTTTACTAGCTGCTATAAGTAATTCGGGAGGTGGTGTGAAATCTGGATGGAGATCTTGAGCTAACTTTTCATAAGTTAAATACAAATTATTTTCAATTATATTTTGCCAACCAATTGGCATACGCCAATCGCTTTCATATCCAGTTGCAACTATATGCTCGACGGTTTCGGTGATAATCTCTTTGCGTGTAAACGTTTGAATAGGGCTGCGTACTGGATTAAAGAGCTCGAGGTCAGCATCTGCAACTTCTCCGCAAATAAGTTTTGCCATCTCTTGAGCTAAATATGGTGATAGAGTTAAACCATCACGGTTAGTCCCTGTCATAATCCAGAGTCCTTTGAGATCGGTTTCGCCTAACAGGGGATGTCCATCGACGGAAACAGGTCGATTCCCTACTTGAAGTCGGTTTATTTGACCTTGAGATAAATCCCATCTAATTTGACGATATGCGCATTCAAGTAGATGAACAACATTCCCTACCTTTGGATTAACTGGTGCCACTTTAGGAAGTACTGCATTCGTAGCTCCAATATAAATCTCACCCTTTTGGCGTGGGAGAACATGTAAACCACAAGCAAATGCTCTGTTGGGAGTTCTAATAACACTATTTGGCGATGATCCATCCACAGTACTTACTATTGCTGAAACACCACTCCCACTGACCAACCGCGGTATTCGGGCAGCAACATCGGGCACTGTGTCTAATAAATCTTGCGACCTTACCCCAGCAGCTAATATTATTTTATTGCTTATTATTCGTTCTCCTGATTCAAGAATTAATGCGTCAACATGGCCTGAATTATTTTCTATTCGTATACCTGCCTCATTTATTAAAGTACCTCCAAGACAAATAAAGGATTTCTCTAATCTTTGTAATAGTTTAATTGAATTAACAGCATGTTCATTTGGTATATAGATTGCGTTTTGAGGACGCGAGCTAGGGTAAGGATCAAGCCATTCGATATCATTAGGATTAATATCTTCAAACGGCTCATTGTAATCCTGTAGTGACTTACGTATTGCCGCAAAGTTCACGTCGTCAACTTTCGAATATCCAACCGTATTTAATATAACAACTGTTCCATCGGCTACACGAATATTATCATTTCCAAGGGTGTCATCCATTTCGCCTAACCAGTCATCCCATAATCTTAAAGCACGTACCGCAAAATCATGCTTCGTTCGACCATATTCACTTTTAAGAAGTGTGGAAGTTACTTCGCCAAAACACCCAAGCATTGCTCCTGCAGCTGTTGAAGCTGCCCATGGGCGACTAGTCTCACCGACCAATGCAACTCGTAATTTTCTTCTTGTCAATGTAAGCGCTAAAGAAAGTCCGAGTACCCCATTTCCAACTACAACTACATCAAATGCATTATTATTTTGATTTTTCATAATAATTAGGAAACCTCATTTCATCATTGATATTTCTTCTTTTTTAAGGATATCGGAAAAAATTAATTATTTCCCTGCTAACAGATCGATTACCCTACTCCTCCGGTTAAACATTTCCCAAGCCTAGTGATTCTCAAATTAGTTCGTTTTGGGAAGATTTAGTTTATACCCTCAAAAATAAATTGATCTAAATTCAACTAAATTCACTTTAATATCAAATGTAAAAAATGGGATTAATCATAAGTAAATTATTTCCCTCTTTTACTAAACTGAAAGTAGGTTTGATTTAATTTCGAGCCTTCTTATAACTTCACTCGTATATTCAAAATCTTCTTCTTTATAAAGATCACATATTAAAATACAATTGACACCTGTTTTTAAATATAGATTCAAATAATTTGACACTTCTTCAAAACTGCCAACTAAATAGGGATTGTTATTATTAGAAAGGTAAGCTCCCATCCAATAGACGTCGTCATAGATTTCCTTATTAACAGCAAGTGTTGCTATTTCTTTATTATTAATAATCGTTTCATTAGTACTTTTTGCAATTGCTTTTATTTTTCCTATTCGACTTTTAGGAAAACGCGATTTCGCTACTTCCCATGCATCTTCATTTCTTTCACGTGCTATAATACCAACTCTAATTCCTAATTTATTTATTCCGTAACTATTCTTGTATTTATTGGTAAATTCCTTAATTGGTCCCGGTCTAGTTAAAGAAACATCTGCAAAACTTTCAGAAACATTTAACGCTTCTTTTGAAGCACCAGCTAAAAATATTTCCGGCAAAAATTCCACATTAACCTGTGGTTCCATATATAAATTAGTATATTTATAATATTTTCCATTAAAATTGACTTTCGAATTACTTTCTAAAGCTAATATTTGTTTTAAACAACTAGCATATTCCTCCATTCGTTCATAACGAAAAGAATGTTCTCTAATGTCATTAATCTCATCAATTTCCCTAGTATTATTACCTGTTATAAGGTTTATATTTACTTTTCTATTATAAATGGCATGAAAACTCTGTATAATTTTTGCTACGCTATGAGGGGGTAATGCATTGGGTTGAGTGGCTACTAATGGTATTATGTTATTGGAGTGTTCTAACATATAGGATGCAACAATCCACGGATCCGCCATATAGTGGTTATAATAAATTAGAGAGCCTGTATATCCATGCTTTTCAGTAAGGACGATGGTTTCTTTTACAAAATCTAAATATGATTTTTCATTTCTTTCGACTTCCGGACCTGGAATTTGAGTATATACTGAAAATTTTTTAGTCATTATTTTTAACCCTCTCCCTATTTTTGATTTTTTCATTCTAGCTCCAATGGATAAATATCTTCAAAATAGGTTATTAAAGTTATAATGAATCCGGCCAACCACAACGGTGCCAAAATCCAAAAGCATTTTCGGAATAATCAGAATTTTTTTCCGTTAATATTCTCTAACAGTATCCATCACTACACTTTTTCTAAGAATCCTTTTGTTATCTTTGAACCTAATATAGAAGTAGATTTAGAGTGAATTAATACTCTAAGCATTGATCGTTCACCTTGAAAAAAGTTTCTACCATGAAGTACTCTATCATTTTTAATAATTAAACCCTGATTTGATTTAAGTGAGAGACTTAATAAATACTTTTGAAATGTTTGTCTTAGTATCGAGATGTGTGGATACATATAATAAGGGAAATATCCTAGTTCATCATCCCGATATTTAATACTAAAATTGCCTTCGTAATTTTTTAAAAAAACTGCTCCTGTTCGAAGCTCATTAGAGCCGCCAAAGACAATATTTCCAGACTCTATTAAAAGTCTTAGTGTTTCAGGGTGATTTTCTGAAAGGTCCGTGAAAATCTTTTTACCATCTGCAATCCAAGATTCTCCCCCTATATATGATGCTTGTTTACAATAAAGGAATAAAATATTTGGAGGTTCTAGTTCACTACTTCTATCTGTATGCAAGTCTTGTTTATCGTTCGAAAATCCCGTTAAGTTATCACTACTAGAATCAACATTTTTACTGATATTAGAGATATGAGTAACACCTAAGGAATTTGCATGATTATGCATGAAAATATTACCGAATTTTACCGATAATTCAACCAATTCCTTTTCCTCTAGAGAACCTTCAAAGAGAACATAACCATTTTCTTCTAGTTGATTAATAATATGCTTTTCGTATCCAATTGAATTAATATTAATTGTTTCAATGATTTCGTTTTTTAAAACAACCATTTTTTATACCCCCCTAATTAACAAAGCACTTTCATGTTCTACTTTGTCTTGTAATTTATAACTATTTTTTATTACAATATCGTTGCTGAAGGTTTCATTGAATAGTGATACATTATTCATGACGATACAATTATTAATTTTAGATTTTTTAATGATTGAATTTTTTGCAATTGAAGTATAAGGTCCAATTACAGACTCACTTATCACACATCCACTTTTTATCGAGACAGGTGGAATTATTATTGAATCCTTTATTATGACTTCTGGATCAATATCATTTTGGTTAAAATTATTTAAAACTAACTTATTTGCCAATAAAAGCATTTGAGGGGTACCCATGTCTACCCACCAACCTTTAATTTCATAGCTTCTTACTTTTTTTCCTTCTTTCAACATATTTTTGATTGCCATTGTCATTTCCCTTTCACCATTTTTAGAAAATGGTAAATGTAAAAACTCATTTATTATACCTTTATTAAAGAGATATAATCCTGTTAATGCATCATTACTAATTGGCAAGGTGGGCTTTTCTTGTAAACAAGTTACTATATTGTTTTCTACCTTCACCACACCATAATTATTACTTTTCTCAACTTTTTTTGTAGTAACGTAGACATCAGCTGGGATACTATTAAAAATGTCTATTAATTCCTTAATACTTTGACCAAAAATGTTGTCACCAAGATATACGATAAAAGGTGAATCATTAATGAAATCTGCACATTGATGTAATGCATCACCCGTACCTAGAGGAACATTTTGGAATATGTACTGAATACAAACGCCCAATGATTCTCCATTCCTTAATAAATCTTGAATTTCCTGTTGTTCTCTGGTAATAACTATTCCTATTTCTTGGATTCCTGCTTCTTTTAGGGCTTCTATTGCATAAAGTATTGTCGGTTTATTAGCCACTGGTATTAAAGTTTTGGAAATGAATTTTGTAACTGGATACAGCCTTTTACCTATACCTGCGCACAGTATTATTCCTTTAATATTTGATGACATTAGTTTTTCCACCATTATTATAGGTAGGTTTATATAAGAACATAAATTATTCCTCCTTAACCTTATAAGATTATTTTAGATTTTAATTGGTGTCCTCTTATAGTGTCTTGTATTCCCATTGCTAGTTCTAGTGCTTTTAACCCTTCATATCCATCTGTCCTTGGTTGTGTTTTTTTATATATTGCAGAAATAAAATCTTCAATCTCTAATTGTAATGGTGACTTACTTGTTGTTATTTTATGTTTTTCTAGAGATACATAATTAACTCTATTCGATGTTTTATAAATACCATAATTAATAAGGTCTATATGCAGACAATAATTTTCAAAAACTATTAACCAGTACCGACTTTTTCTTGATGCAGCTCTACTGCTTTTGATATAAATATGGATTCCACTTTGTGAATATAAGTTTACATTTCCAATATCAATCATCGAGGTACAGTATTCAGTACCTAATGCAGATGAAATTTCTAACTTTTCGTTTAACATATAATAAAGGAGATCCAGATCATGAATCATCAAGTCTAAAATAACATCGGAATCATAAATTCTTGGATCAAAAGAACCTTCTCTTTGAATTTTGATATAAAGTGGTTTATTATTTTCCAGGGTTGTTTTTATGAAATCTATAACAGGATTGAATCTTTCAATATGTCCTATCGCTAATACCACATTATTTTCTTCCGCTTTTCTTATTATTTCTAAAGCATTATCGACATTATTTGTTACAGGTTTTTCAACAAGAACATGTTTACCTTTAGAAAGAAAGAACTCAGCAATCTGGAAGTGGGTAGAGGTTGGAGTGGTGATACTTACAGCATCAACTTCTTCAACAATTTTTTTGTACGATGTTTCAACTAAAAAATCATAGTCAGCATATAAAGTGTCTAGTTTGTTTTGATCTATATCTACAACATAAGTTAAGTGAACCAAGGGATGGGATAAGTAAGTTTCAATATGTCGCTGCCCCATTACCCCAGCACCGATTACTGCAACCCTTAGCGGTTTCATTTTATATCTCCTCTCAAACTAAACATACAAAGGTCTTTAACTTTCCAGAATTTAATGTAGGTATATTTCCAACGACGCAATATTCAACCTCTGTTTCAGACCCTAAACCCCTTTTTATGGTATTACTTAAAAACTCGGATGCTTCTATTGCGAAAATGGTAGTTGGAACAATGTAAATCCGAAAATGATTCTCAGAAATTTGCTCTACTCTAAAACTTTCAATTATATCGAACCCTGCTTCAATGAGATCATTAATAGCTCTCTTAAAAAATATATCTCCTAATATATTTACTTTTCCCTTAATAATATCTCCATTTCGACCTCCGGCCAGTGTAATAATTTGAGATTCCACTCCACAAATACATTTTTTATATTCTACTATCCCCATATCGCCAATATTATATCTAACAAAAGGCATCAACTTGTTATAAAGGCTTGTAATAGTAATCTCTCCTGCTGCATGTGCATTAATGATTACATCATTATTTTGGTTTACAGTTTCAACGTAAACATCTTTTACTACATGCAAATGCCCTTCTATACATTCATAAGCAATACACCAACACTCTCTCGTCCCGTATTGGTTAAGACATTTGCACTTAAATGCTTCTTCTATATATTTTTTTTGTTTTATATCAACATACTCTCCACTTAACTCAATAAATTTTATTATTCCTGCCTCGTAGTCTAACAGTCCTTTTTTAATTAATCGCGCATACTGATATATAGTAGTAGGTGGCCCACAAATCATTCTCGGCTTTCTTTCCATCATACCGTTAAAACACTTTTTCATATTTTCATACGAAAATAAGCAAAAATCACCGATTTCATTGTATGTTTGCATTCCAACAATGGGCATGAAGTTATATGGTGTGATTTTTTTATCATGTTTTTTTCTTTCATTCCATAGAGTTAGACTGGCACTAATTCGTTCACTAGATGTTTTATAGCACTTTAAAGGCATTCCAGTAGATCCACTTGTTAATTCTTCAATCTTATCTTCTAAATTTCTCGATATGTATTGGGAAAAGTTTTCTCGAATATCTTTTTTTGTTTGAATAGGAATAAATTCGAAACTGTTTTCAATATCAGAAATATTAATATTATATTTTTTCAGTATTTTTGAATAGTATTCATTGTTCTCGGATAAAAACACCAATAAGTCACCAATTTTTTTAAATTTCACCTCTTTTTGATTCATGAGCATATTCATCAACTAAGTCCTCCTAATAAGCTCTGATAATCTTGCCAGAGTTAGTCCTTGGTATTTTTTCTACAAAACGAATAATCTTTGGGACTTTATAAATCGCTAAACCTTCCTTGCAAAAGTTAATTAATTCATGAGAAGTGATTATTTCATTGGTTCTGACAACATTTGCAACAATTATTTCACCAGCATAATTATCTTTCTCGCCTAAAACTAATACTTCACCAACATAAGGATGCTGCAACAAATATTCTTCTATTTCCTCTGGATAGACATTACTACCCATTGTAATTATTATATTTTTTTTTCTACTTAAAATAGATAATCGATTTTTTTCATCCAAAAACCCAATATCACCTGTTTTTAACCATCCATTCGTTAAAACTTCATTAGTAAGTTTTTCGTTCATGTAATAACCCTTCATTATACTTGGACTTTTTATAAAAACTTCCCCCTGCTGTCTAATTGGAAGCGTTATATTATTCTCATCTCTAATTTCAATTAAAACATTCTCTACTGGTTGTCCTGAATGATGATTTTCACTAGGGTTTATGGTATCATTTTTACGTACAATCGTTACACGTGGACCAGCTTCTGTTAGTCCATATGCTTGTAAAAACTTTATTTTTGGATATTTTTGCGATAATTTAATTATGCATTCTGATGAAGTTGGCCCTCCTGCATAACATACGAAGTTTAAGGTTTCGATGTTTTGGTGACCTAGCTTATTTATTACCTGTTCCCATCTTTTTAAATGTAAAAAAACAAGTGAAGTAGAAGTGATTTTCTCTTGTGAAATAACTTTTACCATAGTTTCTGGAGAAAAAAATGGAATATTTAATAAATTTATTGTACCTCCATTAAATAGTACCGCTAACATCTGACATGTATGAGCAAAACTAAAAGTCAAAGGCAAAATTACTAAGGTATTTTCATCTTGGTTTAAATTAACTGCATTAGAATGGGCTAGTGCATTTGTTAATATGGATTCATTAGTATGCATAACTATTTTTGAATTACCTATACTACCAGAAGTTCTTAATAAGATTGATACTTCAGAATCTATTTCTTCTTTTTTTCGATTACGAATTTGTTTAAAACTTATTAGAAATGAATTTAAATAAACATTAATATTGGAACACTCAAAGTTATGAAATTCACTTTTTTGTTGTTCTGAAAATATAATATGATCAATACTAATTAATTGAATCAATTTTCTTATTTCCCATTTACCTATGGAATCTGACAGTGGAATGAGGATAGCTTCAATCTTATGAACTGCAAAATACCAGGTAACAAAGGATATGGTATTTTTGCTTACAAGAGAAATAAAATCACCTTTTTTGACACCCTTTTGAAGTAAAAAGTTACTTTTTTTATCTATTTCAACCATGAGATCTCCATATGTTATGTTTGAACCGAATACTTCCTTAATAGCTGTTTTATTAAATAGCGAAGGTTGACTGTTTACTGTATTCAATAGGTTTTTATACATTTTTAGCACTCGTTATCTTGTGTATTACTTGTTCGAAATAGTGGTAATTTTCAAATAATTTAGCATCTAAAAATTCATCTTCTATAAAAATCTCTAAGTATTCTTCAACATCAACTATTAGTTTAATGAACTGAAGTGAATCATATCCTAATTCAATAAAACTTGTATTATCTAATATTTCCTCAGGATCAACAGGTGGATTAGCATTTACTGCTACTACTGATTTTAGTTTCTGATCAATTTTCATATCAATCGACATACTGAAAATCTCCTTGATATTTATATTTACAAAGAATAATGGCGCTTCGCTCTAATGTTAGTTGTAAATTCATTTTTATGTTTTCAACTTTTCTCAACATTCTTTTAAAAAGGTTTAAATCATTCTTATACATAGCTTTTAACATCATATTAGAAGATACTCTCCACTCTTGCGACATATCTTCTAATAAATCTAATAATTCATCAATGTCAGGATCTTTCAACTTACAAAACTTTAAGAAAGAAAAATACCGATAATGATAATTTGCTAATTCCATTAACGATAAATACAAGGAATAATATATTTCCTGTGATATTTCTTGTTCAGTTTCAAAATATTTGTAATCTTTAACAAACTGGGTTATTGCATTCATTCCAGTAATTTTCACAGGGTAATCCCTATGTAAATTCGAAAGTTTTTGTAATTGTTCTTCTTTTAAATCCCCAGATAAATATATTTTGTTTTGATTTATCACTTTTAAAAAATCTTTAGTTTCTAGAATGTCCTTCGCATTTTTTAGGGAAAACGTTAAGTAGTTATATACATATTTGTCATCTCTTTTTATATTAGCTGTCTTTAGAAAATCAGTTTTTTCCAACTGATATATTTGATAAAATGTATCATCTACTAGAGTAAATATATCATCCTCCACATCTGCTAGTATTACGGTGTGGAGCATATGTTTTTTTTGAAAATAAAAGTTTCCTTTTAGATAATAAGTATCGACATAAACTATTATTGGATCATTATGTTTGATACTTTTTAGGCAATCATTGATAAATCCCTGTGAATCTATTGTCTTTAAGGAAAATGCATCAATATTATGAACTAAATGCATCTCTTCTTCTATATTAAGATATTTAGACCTTAGTAGGCCTGGCGCATCATCTGTGGGTTTTGTATAAAATAGACCACACTGTTTCCATACACTTTCAAAGTGTGAATATTGTTTGTAATTCAATAAATTAAATACGGATAAATGACGACAATCTACTCCATTTGAGTGGCTTGCTAGTGGCGTAAGCTCTTTTAGCATTTAATCACCTTTTTCTAATGTTATTGCAAATAAATGCATGGCTGGATTATCACTTAATTGTAGAAATTCTATATCTCCTACATTATTTAGATCAACTGTTTGATGCCAAATAATAGGTTTAAACTCTCTAACAATTCCTTCACTTTGTGAATATCCCATTGAACATATAAATGCTTTTTTCTCCGAATAATGCGGTTCCGGGACTATCCACCCTGTTAACCCAACTTTTATTTGCGACTTCTTGATTCCATCCACTAAATATACTTTTTCCCTAAAAGATCCATTATCTGCGGCACCCAAAATATGCAACCTCTTATATAATCCTCGGGGTAGTTTTATTAATTGCTCGTCAAATGTAAGACTATCTACAATCGATTCTGAATCAGGAAATAAAAAAGGGGTATCATTTATTGTTGTTACCCCTTTTTTCGGCAGCTCTTCAGCAGGGTAAGAGGAACCTAATCCCGAAAAGTCTGCACTGTTTATATTTTTCAGAGTAGAAATACCTTTTATATTAAAGTAGGCTTCTAAATTGACAATAACAAAGGGATCCATATTTCCACCTCATAATTCATTAGAGAGGTGAGAAGAAAGAAAATCTTTCATTCTCACCAAGATTAACAATCTGTATTTAACCACTTATTAAAATGTAGGAGTCGCTTCTCTTGTTTGCATATTATCACCTCCTTTCAAGGAAAAATATAATTCTTAATAATTTACTTCACTCAATGCTTTATTAATAAATAACATCCATATAAAGATTAATAGCATTATTACTGCAGAGGCTAAAAATATCACCCTAACTTCTACGAACTCTCCTACAATACCAGCAGTAAGATAAGCGAACGGAGTCGCAAGCATTACAATCATATTTGCTGTTCCTGAAACACGACCTTGTAGTTCGTTCGGTGTGAGAGCTTGTCGTAATGAATGATAGAGTATATTAATAGTTACGACACTAAAACCTAATAAAAATTGAGCAATCATAAGATAAATAAAATTTGTTGAAATAAATATGGTTAGCTGTCCAAACATTGCACTTAAAATAACAAATCTCATTACATTTTTTATACCAAACTTAGTTTTAATTTTATTTGCAAAAAACGATGCTACAATACCTCCTACTGCTGACGAAGCAATAATTAATCCTAAATATTGCTCGTTCACACCAAGAACATCAACAGAGAAAAAGATGAATACCCCGCCTGTTGCTGTGGATGCTATGTTAACAAAAAGTATCATAATTGTTAAATACCACATTGCTTGACTAGATAAAAGGAACCTCCATCCCTCAATAAGTTCCTTTTTAAAATTATTCTGTCTTACAGTGTCTTTACTTTTAAGTGGGAGAGGACTAAGTAAAATTAATAGGAACAAAAAAATATAACCTATTAAGGTAACAAATAGACTTTCCTTATATGAAAAGGTAAACAAAACAGTTCCGGCAATCGCAGGAGCTATTATACTAACAAGTGTATTAGAAAAAGTCCTAATAGAATTTGCTTTAACAAGTTGATCTTTCTCAACAACTAAAGGGACTGTTGCATGAAAAGCACTGGAGTAAGACAAACTTGATGTAAAAAAAATAAACCCAAGAATATAAAGTCCCCATACACCTATAGAATCGTTTAGGGATAATAGGACAATGATAAATGAGACAACCACTATTTGAGTTCCTATTGCGCTCAACATAAAAATTTTTCTATTATATCTGTCTATTAAAACTCCAATAACTACCCCTAATACAATATTAGGGAATATCTCTATTGCTCTTAATGTACTCATAGCTAAAGTTGACTGAGTTAGCCTATATACCATCAAAGGCAATGCAATAGTATAAAAATTAAACGCGAGCCCTGATATTATAGAGCTAATCCATAAATTTACAAATAAAGAGTTTCTCCATATACTTTTTCCTTTTAATACATTTATACCCTTTTCTTGTAAATCTACTTCCAAAATTACACATCCCTTACATAATTTATAAATTATAAACTTTTTAAATCATACTATGAACCATATTATTCCATCAATAGTCCATTTATCCTAATGTTAAAAATGTAAATACTTTAATATATTTCAATATTTAAAAATGCATTAATATTCAGTTATTAGAATTAAGTATGTTAAGATAGAATAGTCGTCTCACAAATTTTAAGAATTGTAGAGGGAAATATTAGTGATGGATTATTATAAAGAAATTAGAAATCTTGTTGGGAATATCCCATTAATCCTTCCTGGATCGGTAGTTTTGATAATGAACAATGAAAAACAAATATTATTACAAAAACGATCCGATGGTTCTTGGGGCCTACCAGGAGGCCTAATGAATACAGGAGAAAGTCTAGAAGAAACTGCTATACGTGAAGTAAAAGAGGAAACAGGTTTGTTTATATTTTCATTGAAACTATTAGGTGTTTTTTCAGGTGATAAATATTATTTTAAACTAGAGAATGGAGATGAAATATTCTCTGTAACTGCGGTTTATTTTTGCAAAGACTATACAGGAAATTTAAAAATTGACGGTGACGAATCATTAGCTTTAGAATACTTTGATGTTACAGAGTTGCCCTTAGATCTTACAGAAGAATATAAAAGTTATATTTCACCTTTTGTTCCATTATTCATATAGATTAATATTAGAATGGAATTATTTATTGCTATTATTAATAACTTCTAGAACATATCTATTATTGTTCTTAATAATAAGAATATTCCAATATCTGTTGAGTTACTATCAAATTAAGTTGAGAAATATTAGTTCCTAGATATGGCATAATTGGCTCTAAAATGCAGATATTTCTTGTAATTTAGTAAATAAATTTATATTATGATGCTTTTGGTTTTCCTAAACTGTTTTGTGAACCCAAATTAACTTAATAAGCTAAAAATCCTTAGTGAGTAAATGGGACTGCCCCCATAGGCTGAGACAAATAGAAAACACCTTTACGTTGAAATTGGGGTATATGATACCACCTAAATACAACTTGGAGGTGTTTTTTCTATGGGTACGAGAGTCAGTTATCCGTTTGAAGTAAAAGAAAATGCATTACGATTAAGATTGGCAGGTGTTCCTGTGGCGGAAGTGATGGATCTTCTTGGTATAAAAAATAAAACACAATTAAAAGTTTGGAAGAGCTGGTATTTGGTAAAGGGCAGGAACACGTCAATGAAGTGGAGGTTTTAAAAAAGCACAAAGAGTCGGAGAGGAAGTGTTACCAAGAATAGTTGTACAAGCATTTGAAGAATTACAGAAAATCTGTCGATTATTAAATGTGCCTAGATCAACCTTCTATCGATGGCGAAAGCAATATGCCGAGACCGAGGGAGTATCTAAAACTGACTTAGAAATAAAGGTAGGTTCTTTGTAAGGAACATCAATTTACATATGGTTACCGTAAAATTACAGGGATTTTACTTAGAGAGAGAGTAGTGAACCACAAGGTTGTACAACGAATTATGCAAACCTACGGTTGGCAGTGCAAAGTTAAAGTGAAGAAACGTAAGATAACCGGACAGCCATATCACATCGCAAATAATATATTAAATCAAGATTTTAGCACCACTAGACCTTACGAAAAGTTAGTAACTGATATCACTTATTTGCCTTTTGTCCAAAAAATGCTTGATCTTTCAAGCATCAAAGATTTATATAATGGCGAGATTGTCGCATTTACGATAGCTAATAGACAAGACGTTACTTTAGTCTTAGATACATTAAATCAGTTGCCTCCATCACTGGTTATTTGTACGATTCATAGTGATCAGGGTTCTGTATAAACGTCTTATGCTTATCAAGCCGCAATAAAAGAAAAAGGCATTACCATGAGCATGTCCCGTAAAGGAACGTCCGCTGATAATGCCACAATAGAATCTTTCCACTCTTCATTAAAATCAGAAAGGTTCTATCTTTATCAAACTTATTAGAACTACGACAGCAATCGTAGAACGAGTAGTGCGAGACTATATAACAATATCCGAATTCAATTGAAATTAAACAGCCAATCACCGGTAGAATACCGACAACTGGCTGCTTAATAAAGGTGTTTTGACCCTGTCTCATTTTCGGAAATCGAAGTTAGAAGAATATTCTTATTGTTAACGTTAAAGAAAAGCGTTATATTTATTTTCTAATTTTAATGATAAATTCATTGAAAGTACTGATACTGATACCATTATTGGACCAATCGAAGGCTTTGGAATTTCATCCTCTGCTCTAGTTGACGAACCAAAATTAAAATTAATTAATAATATCATTATTAGGCATATAACCAATAGTTTTATTTTCATCTTATAAATCCTCCCATATTAAAAGCTTTCTATCTATTAATAGTGCTTGATTTGCTAACTCGTAATAAACACTGGCATTTTTCATTTTTTGTGTTTCAACATAATAGCCAGCTAAAAGTGTTGCATATTTATGTACATGGCGATAATCTTTTTTTGACTCGAAATACTTTATACCTTTTATTAATACTGTGGTTACATCATTAGATTCTAGATGCATCGCTTCAAAAATTTTAAAATGATATTTATATGAAGTGTTTTGTTCATAGTCTATTGCTTGTAAATCTAACCCTCTACTGCACCACTTCAAAACATTTTCATGGTCTTTCAACTTTGAATACTCTTTTAAAAGTGAAAAAATCGTAATAAGATACCCCTCGGTCGTTTTGCTGCTGTCCATGCTTTTCAAAAAGAAGGATATTGATTTTTCAGAGTCACCCTGTACAGCAAAAAGTGTTCCTATATTCTGAGTAAGAATTCCTTCAAATTCGAATAAACCACGATCTTTCAGTAATAAATACGCTGCCTGATAAGACTCTTCGGACTCTTTATATTTATAATTCCTTTTATAGCTAATTCCAATTGTAATGTAGCAATCAATAACTCGACTAGATATCAAAAGGTCCCGATAGATATTAAGTGCTTTACTAGCAAATTCGATTGCACTGTAGTTGTAGTTATTCATTAAATAGCAAATAGCCAATACATTGTAAAGATCTGCCTTTTCCCATTTCTCCATTATAATAGTCTGATGATACTCTAAGGCCGTTTCAATATACTTTATTGCCGCTGGATATTCCTCCTGATAGAATGCTTTTAAAGACTTGTTTACATTTAATAAACATTTTTGATAGTTTGATAGAAAACCTTCCTGAAGATCAATGTAATCAAGTATCGATTGGATTTTAGTTATTTCTTTTCCCAGTACTATATAAATTCGACATACCATAAGGAGATGAATTATTGAGTTGGATTGGTTATTAAAAATTACTTGCTGCTCAATTTCACTCACTTCTTTTTCAATCAACTTTTTATTACGAAATAGAACTGCCTCTTTATATAGTGTTTTAGTATTTTTTAAGAAAGAAAGTTCTTCATCATAACTTACTTCAATTACGGTCAACGAAAGTTTCTTTAGCAGTTCTGAAACAATTTCATAGCGGGGCTTTATTTGGTTATTCTCAATTTTGCTTAAATAAGAAACTGAACAAATACCCTTAGCTAAATTAACTTGCTTTATATCTTGTTGTTGTCTTTCTTGTTTTAAAATTAATCCAATGTTCTTCATTGAGTCTCCTTTATAGATTTCTAGTTAATAGCTAACTTTACATAATTTCGTAATTAATGGGACAAATGTAGTATACCATAAGTAGCATATTATAGGATATTTGTATATTAAAACCCATCATCTCAATTGAGATGACAGAAAAGGATTGAGAAGAAATTCAGAAATTGTAGCATAAAGGAATTGATGTGGCTTTGCAAAACGGCACAATTTTGGGTCGACCAAAGACACCTTAAAGGAAAACTAGCAGTCTAGTTACTCACACAATTTTTTTAAGCGCTATTCGAATAATTTTTATGTCTCACCCATAAAGTAGGAATATCAGTAGCATATGACGAGCGATAAGCTATCCTACTCGTCGTCATACTCTAACCGTATTCCAAAGAAAATAAATTTTAGAATTCTCTTCTAAATTTATAAGGTATTCAACATTTAAGTAACCTAAATGTTATAATAAAAGTAACTTAATTCATTAGGCGGTGTTTAAATGTCTTGTATGAACTGTGGAGGAACGAATGACGTACATAAATTTTTTAATGAAGATCAAGAACTAATCTTGTGTGCTACCTGTCGTCAGCACTTAGTAAGTGGCGGATTAGAGAAAACGGTCGGCCGCCCTACCTTAGGTGCAACGAAAAAAGTATCTTTGACTCTTTCTGAAGAAAGTTGGAAGTGGTTTGATGAGAAAGCT
>Ga0209013_10001597_pt1 | contig 20760 bp, 16 predicted proteins | sample Cruoilmetagenom2_FD_187291 | JGI IMG/M metagenome (GOLD analysis project Ga0209013, IMG submission 187291) | Oil polluted marine microbial communities from Coal Oil Point, Santa Barbara, California, USA - Sample 2 (SPAdes) (version 2) | ecosystem: Environmental > Aquatic > Marine > Oil seeps ...
ACCCAGCGCTTATGTCATCTCCAAGAAGGGCACCAGTCCCTGCAAAGCCACCTGCCCGGCCGACACCAGCGCCCAGGGCTACATCGCCCTCATCGCCCAGCAGCGGTACGAGGAGGCGCTGGAGGTCATCAAGCAGTACAACCCTTTCCCGGCAACCGTGGGCCGTGTCTGCCACCATCCCTGCGAGACCGAGTGCAACCGCAACAAGATCGACAGTCCCGTGGCCATCTGCGCGCTCAAGCGCTTCGCGGCCGACACGGTTTATGACAAATGGCAGCGCGAGGGCAGGCCGGCGGAAGATCGGGAACTGCGCCCCTATCCCGAAGCCCCCACCGAGCTGCCTCCCCAGGACAAGCGGCGCGTGGCCATCGTCGGGGCCGGCCCGACCGGACTCACCGCGGCTCATTTCCTGGCGCGCATGGGCTACCAGGTTACTGTTTTCGAGGCCCTGCCGGTGGCCGGCGGCATGGCCCGGGTCGGCATCCCCGCCTACCGCCTGCCCCACGACGTGCTGAACCACGAGATCGACGAGATCCTGAAGCTGGGCGTCACGCTCAAACTCAACCACCCCGTCCGCGATATCAACAGGCTCTTTGACCAGGGCTTCTCCGCCGTCTTTTTGGCCATTGGCGCCCACGAGCCGCAAAAGCTGCGCATCCCCGGCGAGGACGAGGCTCAGGGCGTCCTGCACGGCGTGCCTTTCCTCCGCGAGGTGGCCCTGGGCCAGGACGTGCGCCTGGGCCAGCGCGTAGTCGTTGTCGGCGGTGGGAACACTGCCATCGACACGGCGCGTACCGCCGTGCGTCTGGGCTCGCGCGACGTGACTATCCTCTACCGCCGCACGCGCGCCGAGATGCCCGCCAACGACTGGGAGATCGACGACGCCCTGGAGGAAGGGGTACAACTGGAGGTTCTCACCCAGCCGGTGGCCGTGCTGTCCGAGAACGGACGCCTCTCGGCCATCCGCTGCATCCGCATGCGGCTGGGCGAGCCGGATGCCAGCGGCCGGCGACGGCCTGTCCCCATCGAGGGCAGCGAATTTGAGGTCCCCTGCGATTCCATGGTGGCGGCCATCGCCCAGGCACCGGAGATCAGCTTTCTGGATCCCGACCACGGGCTCGAGATCACGCGCTGGCGCACGTTCAAGGTGAACCCCCAGACGCTGGAGACCAACAGGCCCGGCGTCCTGGCCGGTGGCGACGCGGCGGCCGGGCCGGGAGCGCTCATTGAGGGCATCGCTGCCGGCCGGCGGGCAGCCCTGTCCATCGACCGCTACCTCCGGGGCGGGCCGCTCCTGACGCCCCGCGAACTGCTGCCGCTGCCCACCACGGAGCTGACGGAAGACGAGATTGCCGACAGCATCGCCAGGGGCCAGGTAGACCTCGCCCCCCGAGTCGAAATGCCCAAGGCCCCTATCTCCCAGCGCGTGGGTGATTTCCGCGAGGTGGAGCTCTGCCTCGACGAGGGTCAGGCCCTTGCCGAAGCAGCCCGCTGTCTCAGCTGCGGCCTCTGCTCCGAATGTTACCAGTGCGTGCTGGCCTGCAAGGCGCATGCCATTGACCACCAGCAAGCGCCCTACGAGGAGCAGATCGAGGTCGGGGCTGTGGTCCTGGCTCCGGGCTACCAGCTCTTTGACCCGGAACCCTACACAGCGCTGGGATACGGACGCCACCCCAACGTGGTCACCTCGATGGAGTTCGAGCGCCTGCTCTCGGCCTCTGGTCCGACCCTTGGCCACATCTTCCGTCCCTCCGACCAGCAGGAACCCAAGCGCATCGCCTTCCTCCAATGCGTGGGTTCTCGTGATCGCGAACACGAGTACTGCAGCGCGGTGTGCTGCATGTACGCCACTAAGGAAGCCATGCTGGCCACCGAGCACGTGGAGAACCTCGATTGCACCGTCTTTATGATGGACATGCGGGCCTTTAGCAAGGGCTTTGACGCCTACTACCAGCGCGCTCGGGACAGGTACGGCATCCGTTACGTCCGCTGCCGCGTGCCCAACATTGACCAGGACCCGGCGACCCACAACCTGTGGTTGTCCTATGAGACCGGGGAAGGCCAGCTCCGCAAGGACGAGTTCGACCTGGTTGTGCTGAGCGTGGGCATGGAGAGGCCGGCAGGCGTTGAGGCGCTGGCGACAGCGGCGGGTATCGACCTCGACGAGCATGGCTTCTGCCAGACCAGCCCCTTCCATCCAATTGAGACGACGCGTCCCGGCGTATTTGTCTGTGGCGCCTTTTCCGAGCCCAAAGATATACCCGACAGCGTGATCCAGGCCGGGGGCGCGGCGGCCGCGGCCCTGGCCGCCATTGGAGAAGCGCGGGGGAGCCTGGTCTCACCGGCCGACTATCCGCCCGAGATCGAGGTAACCCCCGAGGACGAGCCGCGCATTGGCGTCTTTGTCTGTAGTTGTGGCAGCAACATCGCGGGCGTGATCGATGTGGCCGGCGTGACCGATTACGCGGCCACCCTGCCCAACGTGGTCCACGCCGAGAATACCGTCTACACCTGCTCCGCCGACTCGCTGACGCAGATCCAGGAGCAGATCCGCGAGAAGCGCCTCAACCGCGTCATCGTCTCTTCCTGCACGCCACGCACGCACGAGCCCATCTTTCGCGATACCATCCGCGAGGCGGGTTTGAACCCCTACCTTTTCGAGATGGCCAACATCCGCGACCAGGATTCCTGGGTCCACGCCCAATGGCCCAAAGTGGCCACGCAGAAGGCCAAGGTTCTGACGCGGATGGCCGTCGCCCGCGCCCGGCGGCTGGCGCCGCTGTACACCCAGGACCAAAGCCTGAGCCACCGGGCGCTGATCCTGGGCGGGGGTGTGGCCGGCATGACGGCCGCCCTCAATCTGGCCCAGCAGGGATACGACGTAACCGTGGTAGAAAAAGAGAACGACCTGGGAGGCCAGGCGCGAAAGCTCACCGCCACCGGCGACGGCGGCGACCCGCGGGCCTTTGTGGCTAACCTGATCGCCAGTCTCAAGCGTCAGCCGCGCATCGAAGTCCTGACCGGCTATGACGTCATCAAGTCCGGTGGCTTTGTGGGCAATTTCGAGACCACGGTGGCCAGCCGCTCCGATCCGACCCAGCGTCTCATCGAACACGGTGTGACGCTGATCGCCACCGGGGCTCAGGAACATCGCGGCTCCGCCTATGGACTCGACAGCGACCCGCGCGTCGTCACCCAAATCGACCTGGAGGAGTTGCTGGCGGAAGAGGGCCCCCAGGCCCCCATGGCCAGTGTTCAAACCGTGGTGATGCTGCAGTGTGTTGGTCCATGGGATGAAGAGGGCGACGAGACGGACTTTTATTGCAGCCGCATCTGCTGCTCGTCCGCGGCCAAGAACGCGCTTCGCGTCAAGGACCGGAACCCCGATGCCCAGGTCTATGTCCTGTACAACCGCGACATCCGCACCTACGGCTTCCAGGAGTCGCTCTACACCCGCGCCCGGGAGGCGGGCGTTGTCTTTGTGCGGTACAAAGAGGGGAGCAAACCCCGGGTGAACCGTAATGGCCGGCTTCGCATCACGGTGCAAGACGAGTTGCTGCACCAGCCGCTGGCCCTTGACCCCGATCTGCTGGTCCTATCCAAGGCCATCGTGCCCGCCGGCGGCAGCCGCGAAGTGGCAGAGGCTTTCAAGTTCTCCTGCACGCTGGAAGGGTTCTTTCTGGAAGCCCACGTCAAGCTCCAGCCGGTGGACTTTCCAGCAGAGGGCATCTATTTGGCCGGCATGGCCCACTATCCCAAGCTGCTGGACGAGACCATTGCCCAGGCAGGGGCCGCGGCCGCCCGTGCGGCCAGCATCCTGTCCAAGGAGCAACTGGAAGTCGGCGGCGTGGTCGCTGAGGTGGACCCGGCCAAATGCACGGCCTGCCTGACCTGCGTGCGGATCTGTCCCTTTGGGGCGGTGGTCATCAACCCGGAACTGGTGGGGGTTGGCGAAATCGCTGGCGCGGCCGAGGTCGCCGCGGCCGCCTGCCGCGGCTGCGGCATCTGCCCGGCGGAATGCCCGGCCAGGGCCATCCAGTTGCAGCACTTTACCGACGACCAGATATTGGCCAAGGAGGAAGCATTGTTCGAGGCCATGGACCTGGCGTTGGCAACTTGAATCAGGAGAGCACCGCCTGCAACACTGAAGCCAGATATCCCGACGTGAAGCGCGCCTTCCGGCAGAAGTGCACGTTCGAGTATACAGAGCAGCACATGGAACTGATTAAGGAGTTGTTGGCATGGCTACACTCCGACGAGCAGTAGCGCGCAGCGTTGAGCAGTTCCTGGCTGCCGTGCGACGGCGGCAACGCGTAGAAGCCGCATACGTATTTGCCTCACAGGTCTGGGGCACTGCTGCCGAGTGGAGCGATATTGACCTGGCGGTGATTTCACCTGATTTCTCCAGCGATCGCTTTCAGGAGCGCCTGAACCTGATGCGTTTAGCCGCTCAAATCGATGGCCGCATTGAACCCAGTCCTTTCACGCCCGAGGAGTTTAAGGCCAGGGACCCCTTGGCCAGTGAGATACTGCAAACGGGCGTGCGAGTAGCGTGACGAGGGAACTAAACATGGCTGACTTTGAACCTCAAGTTCTGGCCTTTGCCTGCCACTACTGCGCCTATGCCGCAGCGGACCTGGCGGGATCCATGCGGTTGAGCTATCCGCCCAACGTCAAGGTGCTGCACCTGCCCTGCACTGGCAAGGTGGATGTTCTCTACCTGCTCAGGGCTTTCGAGAAAGGAGCCGACGCCGTTTTCGTCGCCGGCTGACTGAAGGGCACCTGTCATTACCTGGAAGGTAATCTGGCTGCTGAACGAAGGGTGACCTATACCAAAAAACTGCTGGCCCAAGTTGGCCTGGAGCCGGAGCGGCTGGAGATGCACTTTCTCTCATCCGCGGAAGGCGTTCGTTTTGCCGAAATTGCCACCGAAATGACAGAGCGAGCCCGCAAACTGGGACCCAATCCCCTGAAGGACGGACAGTCCTCAGGCGGCTAGCAAACGGAGTAACTGAGAATGCTACGACAGCTTAGGAAACACGTTGACCGGCTCAAGGGATCAGGCGCCACGTACGTGGATGCGCGCTGGTATCCCTATGAGGAAACAAATCACTTGCTCATGTGGAACGGCAATCTGAAAGAGAATGCGTCCGCGCGAGAGAGCGGACTCGGCGTTCGCGTGCTGTACAAGGGCGCCTGGGGATTCTCTGCCTCGTCTGACCCCAGTGTTCTGGCCGCGCTTTTTGACAGAGCGCTTGACAACGCCCGGGTCGCCTCGCAGAGGGTGACATTCCCGGTTCGCCTGGCTGACAAGGAACCACTCCAGGCCAGGTTTGCCAGCCCCTGCCAGATCAACCCTTTCAAAGTGCCCCTGGCCGAAAAGGTCGCCTTTCTGAAAGAGATGGACGAGCAGCTTAATCAAGAGGGGGTGCTGCAGCGGATCGGTGATCTGACCTTTATGCAGAAGCAGATTGTCTTCCTGGATTCGGAAGGAAGTGAAGTTGAGAAGCAGATCACCGAGGTTTTCGCCGGGCTCGAGGTCTCTGGCAAGGACGACGTGGGAACCACCCACGAGCGCAAATACCGTCTCGGCAGACAGGGCAGCAGCCGCGGTTGGGAGTCCATCGACAAGGCCCTCTTTGGCGAAAACGCTGACAGAATCGTCGAGGAAATGAACCAGGTGCTGGTTGCGCCCCAGTGTCCCAAGGAGGATCGTTCGGTCATCTTGCTTCCGGGCATCATGTGGCTGCAGACCCACGAGACCATCGGCCATCCCCTGGAGCTGGACCGCATCTTGGGCTATGAACTGGCATACGCGGGCGGCTCCTTTGTGACCCTGGACGATTTCGGCACGCTTCGCTACGGTTCTGAGAAACTCACCGCTCGGGCCGACGCCACAGTGTACAACAGCCCCGGAAGTTTTGGCTACGACGACGATGGCGTTCCCTGCAAGAACACGGTTCTGATTGACAAGGGCGTCCTGGTGGGAGCCATTACCGGGCGGCAGATGGTGGAGGAAGCCAACGCCAGGGCAGGCAGGAAGATTTTCTCTGGCAGTGGCGGCTGCAACCGGGCATCCTCCTTCTATCGGGTGCCCATCGAGAGAATGACAAACATCAACGTCGATGCAGGCAGTGATGGCTCGCTTGAGGACATTGTCAGAAATACAGAGAAGGGCATCGTCCTGGACGGAGATCGGAGCTGGTCCATCGGCCCGAATCGCGAGCAGTTTCATTTTGCGAACGAGATCGGCTGGCTGGTGGAAGAAGGCGAGATCACCCAGGTTGTCAAGAACCCCACGTACAAGAACGACACCGTCAAGTTCTGGAACTCGCTGTCAGCCGTTGGCGACGAGTCAACTTGGCGCTTGAGCTACGTGGACAACTGCGGCAAGGGACAGCCAAACCAGGCCATGCAAGCTGGGCACGGGGTTCCCGTGTGCCGGTTTGACGATGCCAGGATAGGGGAATAGCCGTGAGAGAAAAGATTCTGAGTACCCTGAGCGGTCTGCGGGATTACGCATTGGAAAAGGGATATGAGACAGGCGACTCGTCGGTGGCGCTCTTTTATCACCAAGAAGATAGTCATCTGATGCGCTTTGCCAACTCGGCCATCTCATTGAACACAAACGAACACCTGGTCAGGCTGAGCATAACAGCCTACGCCGGTAGAAAGCGGGCGAGCTACGATCTCATCACCGATCTGACCCGGGTGGAAGAAATGCGGCAAGGCATTGACATCGCCGCTGAAATGGCCGAGCATTCGCAGCCGCTGGACTATCAGCCAACCATCCCGGTATACGTGGAGACGTTCATCGACGAGAGCGCGTACGATGCTGAACTGGCTGAGTTTGGCAATGAACAGAAGCTGGACTATTTCAACAATGCAGCCCGCGGCCTGGAAACAGAAGAGATCAAGCTGTCCGGTATCTTTTCCTGTGGCTCCAACACCCTCGCCCTCATGAACACCAAATCGGAGCATGCTCAGTATTTCCGAACGTCCGACGCCCAGATTACGGTGGTCCTGTCTCACACGACCCTCAAATGGGAAGCAATAGCGGAGCAATCCGCCCAGAATCGCTCTGAGCTGGAACCAGCCAGACTTCGGCAGGAGCTGGCCTTTCTGGTGGAGCACTATGAGAACGATGAGCCGCAACAGCTTCCCCTTGGTTCCTACAACATCGTCTTTGGGCCAGCGGCGACGGCCGAGATGGTCAGCTATATGAACTGGATCGGCTTTGATGGTGGTTTGATGAGAAGAGGTTTCTCGTTTCTGACCGAAGAGGATACCGGCCAGAAAAAGCTCTCGGAAAAGTTCACCCTCATCGACGATCCCGACAGACTACAGACCTTTCCCCTCAAACAGGACTTTTCTGGGATCACGCGGTGCGCGTTCCCATTGTTCCAGGATGGCATTTTTCAGGGATTCGTCTGGGAACAGGACGACGCGGACGAGTTTGGCGCCCAACCCACCGGGCACACGGTACCACACAAGAGCCTGGTCCTGCAGGGGGGCGACAAAACCGTCGATAACCTGATAGACCTGGTCAACTTGCCGCGGGAGCGCGACGTCCTGTACATCCCTTTTCTGCACTATATGAATATCGTTAATCCATCCCAGGGCATCATCACGGCGACTTCACGGTTTGGGACATTGCTTCTCAAGGAGGATGGCGCCGTTCAAGTGCCGTACAATGTCCGGCTGACCCTGAGTTTGCTGGAGATCCTTGGCGACAAGGTCGCCTGGCTTTCACGCGCCACCATCCCCTACAACACATCGCACAGCTACTATGCGCGGAACCCAACGGCAGTCATCGTCCCGAGATTCATGCAGGTTGACGACCTGGAAATCTCACATTCCAACCCATCGTACTAGAACGCGGTGGGCCTGGCCATTTTTCTACATTGCGGAGGTTGAAGAATGATAGTAGCCGAACAAAAGCCCCTTGAAGAGATCAAGGGCATGGTAGCTGGCGCTGAGAAGATACTGGTTCTCGGCTGCGGCACCTGTGTCACAGTCTGTTTCGCCGGAGGCGAAAAAGAAGCGTCTATCCTGGCCTCACAACTCAGGATGGCTACACGGCTGGATGGGGACGAGAAAGAAGTCACCGAGTTCACGGTCCAGCGCCAGTGTGAGTACGAATACAACGACCTGGCGGCTGACTATGTGCGGGAAGCCGATCTCGTCGTTTCACTGGCCTGCGGCATCGGCGTTCAGACCATGAACGAGCAGTTCCCGGAGAAGCTGACCGTGCCCGGGTTGAACACCAATGGTCTCAGCCAGCCCGTCGAGCAGGGCGTCTGGGAGGAGCGCTGCCAGGCCTGCGGCGACTGCGTCCTGGATCTAACAGGCGGCCTGTGTCCCATTGCCCGCTGCGCAAAAAGCCTGCTCAACGGGCCCTGCGGCGGCTCGCAGCGGGGGATATGCGAGGTCTATGCCGAAAAGGAGACGCCCTGTGTCTGGGACCAGATCTACCACCGGCTGGAGGACCTGGGCCAACTGGACAAGCTGATGGAGCTCGAACCGCCCAAGAACTGGCACACAAGCCGCGACGGCGGACAGCGCAAAATCGTGCGGGAGGATCTACGGCTATGAGTGACAATGGAACCATCGTAGGCAGCAACCTCGAAAAGGCCCTCAAAGCCGGCTACTTTGTGGCGACGGGGGAGCTCGGGCCGCCGCAGAGCGCCGACCGCCACGAGATAGAGCACAAGGCCGGATTCCTCAAAGGCATTGTCGAGTCGGTCAACCTCACGGACAACCAGACAGCCGTCGTGCGCATGTCGTCCATCTCTGTGGCCGTGATGCTCTTGGAGATGGGTATCGAGCCGAATATCCAGATGACCGCCCGCGACCGCAACCGCATCGCCATCCAGAGCGACCTGTTGGGCGCCTACGCCCTGGGAGTGCGCAACCTGCTGTGTCTTACGGGCGACCACCAGACCTTTGGCAATCACCCCAATGCCAAGAACGTCCACGACGTGGACTCGATCTCGATGCTGCAGATGTGCCGGAACATGCGCGACCAGAAGATCTTTGAATGCGGCGACGCCATCAAGGGGCAGGAACCCCGCTTCCTGCTGGGAGCGGCCGCCAATCCCTTTGCCGATCCCTTTGACTTCCGGCCCTACCGCCTGGGCAAAAAAGCGAGGGCAGGCGCCGACTTTATCCAGACGCAGCTCGTCTTTAACGTCCCAAAGTTCCAGGAGTACATGCGCCGTGTCGTCGACCTGGGTCTGCACGAGCAGACCTACATCCTGGCTGGAGTAGGACCCATCAAAAGCCTGGGCGCCGCCCGGTACATGGCCGCCAAGGTTCCTGGCATGGAAGTAGACCCGGAATACATCGAGCGCATGAGAACATCGACCCAGGGCTTGCCCTCCATCAAAGAGATCAGGTCCATGGACGATCCCAGTGAGGCCAAGGAGGCCCGCCGCCTGCGCAAAAAGGCGGCAGAGACCGAGGGCATCGGGATCTGCGTCGAGATCATCGAGGCCTGCAAAGAGATCGAAGGTGTGGCCGGCGTCCACATTATGGCCATCGAATGGGAAGAGGCCGTGGACGGCATCGTCAGGACAGCTCAGATCGGACCCAAATACGATCCAGCGCGGCAGGCTGCATAAATCTATCCGAGAGCCCGGCCGCGGCCCCCGATTCCCGGCGAACAGGGTCTTGGGGGGCAGCGCTTGCCCTCGGGATGAGGGCCGGAGCTTTTTCGGATTGTACTCTGTTGAGGAGTTGGCTGATGACAATTACGCTCGAGACAAACCTCGCCCAAGAGATCCGCGACCGTTCCGGCGAGAATGTCTTTCTGTGCTACCAGTGCAAAAAGTGCACCGCTGGCTGCCCGGTGGCGGCCTACTTTGACCTGACACCCCACCAGGTCCTGCGGGCCGCCCAGTTCGGGCAGACCGACCTGGTGCTCAACTCGCGGACCATTTCTCTCTGCGCCGCCTGCGAGACCTGTTCCACCCGCTGCCCGCAGGACATCGACATCGCCCGGATCATGGACGTACTGGAGATCATGGCCCTGGAACAGGGCATCAAGGCCAAAGCGCCTACCGTGCCCATGTTCTACAAGTCGGCCAACCGGGGCATCGACTGGTTCGGCCGTATGTGGGAGCTTGGGCTGATGGCCGAGCTCTACACGCGTGAGTTCTTTGCCGGAGAGCTGAATTTCGGCCAGCTCTTCAAGTACGATCTGCCGCTGGCCGTCAGGATGTTCCGGGCGGGCAAGCTCAAGATCATGCCCAGCATCGCTCGACGCTCACGCAATGGAGGCCAGGCCCAGGATACGACCGGCCCGGACATCGCGCCCGACGGCGCGTTAGCCCCAGAGACAGGAACCCAGCAGGTCCAGGACAAGGTTGTGTCCTATTACCCCGGCTGCAGCCTGCATGCCACCGGCATCGAGTTCCACATGTCCACCATGGCTGTGACCGAAACGCTCGGCCTGAATCTCGTCGAACCCGAGGGTTGGGTCTGCTGCGGCACTTCGCCAGCCCACAACACCAACCACTACCGGGCCATCAAGCTGCCCATGCAGACCCTGGCCATCGCCGAGGACCTGGGGCATGACTACATGACCATGCCCTGCGCCGCTTGCTTCTCCCGCTTCCGCGTGGCCATGCACGAGGTCGAGAACGACCCCGCGCTCCGGCAGCAGCTGGCCGATGACATCGGCTTCGAGTACACGGGCGGCATGCAAGTGGACAGCTTGCTGACGACCATCACCGACCGCGTCGGCGTCGAAGCGGCCACGCAGCCGGTGATCAAGCCTTTGGAGGGCCTCAAGGTGGCCAGCTACTATGGCTGTCTGCTCACCCGCCCGCCCGACGTGACGGGCGCGGAGAACTTTGAGTACCCCATGAACATGGACCGCCTGATGGAGGCCATGGGCGCCGAGGCCCTGGATTGGTCCTACAAGACCGACTGCTGTGGCGGCTCGCTATCCCTCAGCACGCTGGAGATTGCCCTGGACCTGAGCCACAAGATCCTGAAAAACGCTATCGACGTGGGGGCGGACGTCATTACCACGGCCTGTCCCCTCTGCCACGCGAATCTTGATCTGCGCCAGAAGCAGATCAACAAAGAGTTTGGCGGCCAGTTCGACATTCCCATCACCTACTTTACCCAACTGATGGGCGTCGCCTACGGCATCGATGCCAAGACCCTGGGTATGGACAAGCACTCTACCGATGCCATCGGTCTGCTTCAGAGCAAGGGGCTGCTGCCGGAATCCTGAGAGTTGCTCCGGCTGGACTTGTCGCAATAGCTCGTGCTGGAGCGATTCTTCAGGTTCTGCTTGTGCTGGACTTCTCGCAATAGCTCGTGCTGGACCACAGTCCAGCACATCAGGCGCAACAACCGGCGGACTGTGGTCCGCCTCAAGCAGGTTTTTGGTGAGCCGGCTCGTGCTGGACTTCTCGCAATAGCTCGTGCTGGACCACAGTCCAGCACATCAGGCGCAAGATGCCGCGATTCTTCGCTAACTGCACGTGCTCGACCACAGTCCAGCACATCAGGCGTAAGTACCGGCGGACTGTGGTCCGCCTCAAGCAGGTTTTTGGTGACCAGTCTTCCAGGAGCGGAGAGCGTGACAACACGATGGCGCCCAGACGTTGATCCCGACCATCTGTACTTTGTCACAACGACTGCAGCTGAACACACACACGTCTTCCACCGCGACATCGTGAAGCGCCAAGTCGTGGATGCTCTGTACTTTGTCAGCCTGATGAATCACGTGAAGCTCTATGCGTTTGTTGTGATGCCCAACCACGTGCATGCCATCATCCAGTGTCCACTCGACTGTCCACCTGCAGATTGGGCGCGGGCCTTCAAGACAAGTTCAGCCCAGTTGGTTGTCCGCCACTATCAGGTTCAGGAGAACCAGAAAGCGCTGGGGCTTCTGGCCTCTTTGGTCGCTCGTCCGGACAAGCAGGTGTACAAGGTGTGGGAAGATGGCTACTTGTCCAAGGGTGTTGCGACGGCTGAGTTCCTCAGCCAAAAGCTGATGTACATCCACAACAATCCGCTGCAGCCTGCGTGGCGGTTGGTGGACGCGCCGGAGGAGTATGCCTGGTCGACCGCTCGCTTCTACTTGGGGGATGGGCGGCGTATCATTCCCACTCAGGACGTTCGCGAGTTGTTGGGTTAGCGGCGGACTGTGGTCCGCCTCAAGCAGGTTTTCAGGGGGCCGGCTCGTGCCGGTCTTCTCACAATAGCTCGTGCTGGACCACAGTCCAGCACATCAGGCGCAACAACCGGCGGACTGTGGTCCGCCTCAAGCTTTTTAATAGGGAGGGTACAGAACAATGAAACTCACAGACAAACCGGTGACCAACTTTCTCGACGAACTGGCAAGCAGTGCTCCGGCCCCGGGCGGAGGGAGCGTTGCCGCCCTCAGCGGCGCCCTGGGTGCGGCGCTGGTCAGCATGGTCTGCAACCTGACTTTGGGGAAAAAGGCCTACGCCGGCGTCCAGGATGACATTGGCGATCTTCTGGCCCAGTCTGAGGCCCTGCGAGCCAAGCTGACCGGCCTGCTGGAAGAGGACGTCAAGGCCTACACCGGCTACTCAAAGGCCGCCAAGATGCCGCGTGCTACCGACGATGAGAAGGCCGACCGCGCGGTGGCGATGCTGGCCGCGCTCAAGGTTGCCACCGATGTGCCCCTGAGCATCGCTGAAACGGCGGTGGAGGTGATGGACCTCTGCCAGCCCGCTGCTGACAAGGGGAACAAGTGGGCGGTCAGCGATGCGGGTGTCGCCGTTCTGATGGCCGAAGCCGCGCTGCGCAGCGCGGCCTTGAACGTGCTCATCAACCTGGGCACCCTCAAAGACCAGGAGTTCGTCGCCGACCGTCGGGCCAAGCTGGAAGTCCTTCTCGAAGGCAAGGGCATCATGCGCGACGAGATCTATGACGATGTTGTGAGCAGACTCTAGAGTCATGTGGGGCGGGGGGGACAAAGCTCAACCTTATTCATCCCCAGGCGCTTTGGAGCGGGGGAGGGACCTGGACCGGAGCCTACCAAGGCTCGCGGGGCGCGGCGTCCTCTCCAAACCCAATGAAAGAAGGGACGGCCAAAGGCCGTCCCTTGTGCTCGCAACGCTCTTCCGCCCAATCGCGGTCGAGTCTGCCTTACTGCATGATGCTGTCTGTGGGCTGCTTGCTGTCGCCCAGGCCTACGGGAGTCAAGCTCACCGCGGAGATACGGCTGGCTGCCTTCATACCCAGGCGTACCTGGCGCTCGGCTGCCGTAAGTGTATTGCGCATGAGCATGGCGTTGGTCATGGGACCGGTGCCGCCGGGCACCGGGCTGATGCCCCCCGCGATCTCCTTGGCGGCCTCCGCGTCCACATCGCCGACCCACTTGTCCCCCAGGCGGGCGAAGCCAAAGTCCAGCACCGTCGCTCCGGGCTTGATCATGTCCGCGCTTACCAAGTGCGCTACACCGGTGACGCTGACCAGGATGTCGGCCTGCTTGGTGATGTCGGCCAGCGGCTTGGTGTGCAGGTCACAGACCGTCACCGTCGCCCAGTGGCGCATCAGCAGAAGCGACATTGGCTTGCCAATCAGATTGCTGGCGCCGATGATCACGGCTCTCTGGCCATCAACCGGAATGGCATAACGCTTCAGCAGTTCCAGACCGCCCAGCGGCGTAGCCGGGACAAAGTAGGGGCCAATGTTCTGCGGGCTATCGACAAAGGCTGCGCGAGCCAGCCGGCCGGCGTTCAGCGGGTGAGCGCCATCCACGTCCTTGGCCGGATCCATGGCCTCGATGACGCCCTCAGCATGCATGCCCTCGGGCAGCGGCTGCTGCAAGATGATGCCGTGCACGGCTTTGTCGTCGTTCAGCTTGCGCATCACGCGGATAGCCTCGTCCTCGGTGGTGTCCGAGGAAAGGGTGTGAGATTGGAAGATGACGCCAACCTTCTTGCAGGTCCGCTCGATCATCCCGGCATAGCTCACCGAGGCCGGGTCATCGCCCACGCGCACCAGAGCAAGGGTTGGGGTAGCCTTCCAGTCCGCCTCAAACACGGACGTTTGGTCTTTGATCTCTGCCAAAATCTGCTTCGATACCGCGCTGCCGTCCAGAATCTTTGCTGTCATTTCATTTCCTCCTCGTGCATGATTTCGTTTGCTACTCAACTGCCCACATCTTACCACAAGGCAGGTGCGTTGTCATCGGCCAAAGCAACCATTCTGTTGGGGACTTGTTCTTACGAAGAAGGGCGTGGATGCCTACCCCGCATCTGCGCGTTATCCTGCAGCCGGATTTCCCATGACACGTAGAGGTCGCTACGTGTTTTGGCCTAGGCGCGCCGGCAGACAAGGTGCGGTTCGCGTCCCCGGTTTGTGCATACAACAACCCGGTGCTATAATAGCGCCCTGAGGAGACCGCTGTGGAGATAATTCGAATCCTGCTGGCTGAAGACCACGCCGTCGTACGCCAGGGCACGAGGGAACTATTGGACCAGCAGGAGGATCTGGAAGTCGTGGCCGAAGCCTGCGATGGCCAGGAAGCCGTCCAGATGGCCCTCAAAGAGCGTCCCGATGTGGTCATTATGGACTTTGCGATGCCAAAGCTGAACGGCATCGAGGCCACCCGGCACATCAAAGCTGTCGCCCCTGACATCGCAGTTCTGGTCCTCACCGCCCATGACAGCGAGCAATACGTCTTTGCCTTTCTCGAAGCTGGCGCTGCCGGCTATCTCCTGAAGGATGTGAGCGTCGACAAGCTCGTCGATGCCATCCGGGCTGTGTATGCCGGCGAATCAGTGCTGCACCCGGCCATTACCCGCAAGGTTATCAATCGTTTCGCCGCCCGTGACGCCGGGACCAGCGCCAAAGACGGGCTGGAACATATCACCGAAAGAGAGCTGGAGGTCCTGGGCCTGGCTGCCAGGGGGATGTCGAACCGTGTCATCGCCCGGGAGCTGTGCATCAGCGTGCGCACTGTCCAAACACACCTCAGCAATGTCTTTAACAAGCTGGGCGTGGGTTCCCGGACCGAAGCCGTGATGGTTGGGCTTAGAAAAGGTCTGATCACTTTGGAGGATACATTCTAGAGATCTCTGACCGGCCCACCCCAACAGCAAGTTGCTGGCGGCAGGCCTGCTGGCCCTGGAGACTCACTGACCTACTAACAGTTCGCCAAGCCAATACAGAGGAGCAGGCTCATGGAGAGCCATATCATGCAAGGCCGAGAATCGTACGAGCGAGTCCTCTCGCGCTTAAATATGATCAACAATGTCACCACGGCGCTGACCCAGTCCTTCGACGTGGACAAAACATTGAACGACATCCTGGATACGGTCATCCAGGTGCTGGGCATGGAACTGGGCGCGGTCTATCTTCTGGGCGAGGAGGAGCAAGGATTGGCGCTTGTCGCCCACCGGGATCTGCCGCCCGAGGTGGTGGATTGTCGCGACGGGCTGAAATCGTCAAGGATGTTGGCCCGTCACGAGGACCTTCACTGCAAACTGGCCGGGCCGCTCCGGGCCAAGGGCGAGGTCAACGGCCTGCTCTTTGTCGGCGCCCGGACCGCCTGCCCCCTCCTCCGCCAGGAGGTCGAGCTGCTCAACACCATCTGCAATATCATCGGCACCTTTGTCGAGAACGTCCGGCTCTACCAGGAACGCCTGCGCGATCTCCAGATCGAGCGCTCCCTGGGCCAGGTAGCGGAGGAACTCACGTCCGAGCTCGAGTTGGACCGCGTGCTCCCCAAGGTCATGGAGATAGCTGTGGATATCGTGGGCACCGATGGCGGAATCGTCGCCCTCCTGGACGAATCACGAAACATGGTGACCTACCCGTATCTCCACCATCTGCCCGCCGAACTGGCCAGTGTAACCGTGACCAGAAGCGAAGGAGTCTCTGCGGAGGTGATAGGCACCGGCCAGCCCAGCATCATCGACGACTACAAGACCTACCCCCGCGCGGTGGGCGCCTTCTTGGAGGCGGGTCTGACCAGCATCGCCACAGTGCCCATTGTAAGCAGCGACAAGGTCTTTGGCGCCCTCAGTGTCCTGACCATTGAAAAGCCCAAGGGTTTTTCGGAACGAGACGTCGCCATCCTCACGGCGATTGGGCGACAGGCCGGGATCGCCATCGAGAACGCCTATCTGTACGAGAACATGCGCTTCTACGCGCGCAGGATCACGCAGGCCCAGGAAAACGAGCGGAAGCGCATCGCCCGCGAGCTCCACGACGACACGATCCAGTCCCTCATCGCCCTGACCCGCCACATGGAGGCTCTGACCACCTCCGATGAGACGCTGCCCGAGGCTGCCGCGGCGCGTATCCGGGTGCTCCAGTTGGAGACAGGCGACATGATCCGCCGGGTGCGGCGCTTTAGCCAGGATCTGCGCCCTTCCATCCTGGATGATCTGGGACTGTTGCCTACTCTTGAAGAGCTCACGGCTGATCTGAACCGCGAAAACGGGCTTCAAGCCGAGTTCCGCCTAAAGGGCGAGCGCCGGCGCCTCTCTTCAGAGGTCGAGCTGACCCTGTTCCGCATCGCCCAGGAAGCGCTGAACAACGTAAGAAGGCATTCACGGGCAACACAGGTGATCACCTCGGTGGACGTGAGCGACAGTTCCATCAGGCTGGTCGTTCAAGATGACGGCCGGGGCTTCAAGCCACCCATCATGACCGACCACCCAGCGAACTCTAGCGGATTGGGACTCATTGGCATGCACGAACGCGCGCGCCTGCTGAGCGGCACGCTGGTGGTCGAATCGGCGCCCGGCCAGGGAACGCGCATCATCGTGGATGTGCCGGTGTGATTGCTTGAGGCAGAGGTCAAGGTTAAGGAGGAGGAGTGAATGGACGTTGAAGACATCATCAATGCGACGATTGGACCAGAACTCGTAGAGGCATTCGGCCGCCAGACTGCAAATGCCTTGACCACGCAGGCTACCCTGGCCTATGTCAGTACCGATGGACCGGAGCAGGAAAAGTTTGAGGCTTTTGTCCAGTCCATCTGTTCCGACCAGCGCGTGATCGCCATGTGGGGCGAGACAGGCGCGGCAGAGCGGATCGAAGATTGGAACTTGGACCTGCAGGACGCGATCCTGGCACACTCTAAGACAAAGGGAGAGAGCATGACAGCAGAGATACTCGACGGGCGTGCAATGGCCAAGGTGGTGCGTCAGGAGATCCTGGCCAAAGTGGCTACCTTCCAGGAGGAATACGGCTTTTCCCCAACCATCGCTGTGGTCCGGGCGGGCGGCGATCCGGCATCAGTCAGCTATGGAAAGATGATCAAGCGCTCGTTTGAGAGCGCTGGCATGACCTTTCTGATACACACCCTGCCCGATACGGCCAGCCAGGAAGAAGTGATCGAGGTCATCGCCACCCTCAACGCTGACGGGAAGGTCAACGGCATCATGCTCCAGGAACCGCTGCCCAGGGGGCTGGACGAGGATGAGATCAAGGCCACAATCCGGGCCATCAAGGACGCCGATGGGGTGAATCCCATCAACGCCGGGCGGCTGGCCCAGGCGGGTCCGGTGCGCGACCCCGACGCGGTGCCAAACTATTTGGTGCCCGCCACGCCCCTGGGCGGACTGGAAATGCTGAAAAGAGCGGGCGTGGAGATGGAGGGCAAACGCGCCGTCGTCGTCGGCCGTTCCAATATTGTCGGGCGGCCCATGTCTTTCCTGCTCATGCAGCACAATGCTACGGTGAGCATGTGCCACTCGCGCACCCGCCCGCTGGGAGCCGTCACGAGGGAGGCCGATATCCTCTGTACAGCTGTGGGGGTTCCCCACCTGATCAAGGGCGACATGGTCAAGCCGGGTGCCGTCGTCATCGACTTTGGGTTCAATCGACTGGGTGACAAGTGGGTGGGCGACGTGGATTTCGAGGAGGCCAAGGAGGTCGCCGGCATGATCACACCCGTACCGGGAGGGACGGGGTCGATGACCAACGTGATGCTCATGAGCAACGTACTCCAGGCAGCCAAACGGCAGATGCAGAAAGGCAGATCCTGAGCGCCGGCTGCGCCTGAAGCCGGCGTCTCCTAAAACCGGGGCTCCCAAGAACCAGGTGTGCAGTCACAATTATGATCATGTTTGACAATCGATGGTGGCTGTGGTAGACTGGGCAGCGTGATTTCCATCACAAACAGGATTCTCAGGATGCACAGTCGATGGCACAGTTGCCACGGAGAACAGTACAAGGAGGTAGCAGATGCTAGTGGAAGTCAAACACCCCGTACCGAGTGACATCGAGATCGCACAGGAAGCCAAGATGCGACCGGCCCTGGAGATTGCCAAAGATCTGGGTCTGGATGAGGACGACCTGGATCTCTACGGCAAGTACAAGGCCAAAGTGCACCTGGATGTCGCAGAAAAGTTCGCCGGCCGCCCCCAGGGCAAGTACATCGACGTGACCGCCATCACTCCCACACCGCTCGGCGAGGGGAAGACGGTGACGACTATCGGTGTCAGCCAGGGTCTGCACTACATTGGTAAGAAGGTCATGACCTGCATTCGCCAGCCTTCCCAGGGTCCGACCTTTGGCATCAAGGGCGGCGCTGCCGGCGGCGGATACTCCCAAGTCGTCTCCATGGAGGATTTTAACCTCCACTTGACCGGAGACATGCACGCTGTGGGCGCGGCCCACAACCAGTTAGCAGCAGCCATTGACAACCGGTTGGCCAAGGAAATGCGCTGGAGCACCACCTACCTGGCCAAGGCGCTCTGCCCGGATGACGAGTACACGCCCAGCATGTGCAAGCGTCTGGAAAAGCTGGGCATCGAGTCGGAAAAACCCTCGGACCTGAGCGATGACGACAAGGAGCGCATGTTCCGCCTGAACATCGATCCCGATGCCATCCAGTGGCGACGGGTGGTGGACGTCTCCGACGCCGCTCTGCGTAACATCATCGTCGGCCTGGGACCAAAGAGCGACGGCGTCACACGCCAGACCGGCTATGACATCCTCGTCGCCTCCGAGATCATGGCTGCCCTGGCCATGTGCAGCGACCTGGCCGACCTGCGCGACCGCATGGGGCGCATTATCATTGGCACCAGCAACCCCGGCGCCGGTCCCGCCAAGCGTCCGGTGGAACCGATCACAGCCGAAGATCTCAACGTGGCCGGTGCGATGACGGTGCTCCTCAAAGACGCCATTATGCCCAATCTGATGCAGACGCTGGCCGGCAGCCCGGCCTTTGTGCACTGCGGCCCCTTTGCCAACATCGCCCAGGGCAACAGTTCCATCATTGCCGACAAGATCGCCCTCAAACTGGCCGACTATGTGGTGACAGAGTCTGGCTTTGGCGCTGACTGCGGCATGGAAAAGTTTATGGACCTCAAGTGCCGCTACAGCGGCCTGGTGCCCAATTGCGTGGTGCTGGTTGCCACCATTCGCGCCCTAAAGATGCACGGCGGCGGACCCAAGGTCGTCGCCGGCAAGCCCCTGGCCAGGGAGTACGTCGAAGAGAATCTGGGCCTGCTGGAAGCTGGGTTGCCCAACCTCCTGCAGCATATCGAGAACGCCCTCAAGTTCGGCGTTTCGGTGGTGGTCGCCATCAACCGCTTCAAGGACGACACCGATGCCGAGGTTGAGCTCATCCGCAAGCGCGCCAAAGAAACAGGCGCCTTTGACGTGGCCGAGAGCCGGGTGTGGATGGAAGGCGCCGCAGGCGGCGCCGAACTGGCCAGGGCCGTGGTGGCAGCCTGCGAACAGCCCACCGACTTCAAGTTCCTGTACCCTGACGAGTACTCGGTCAAGGAAAAGATCGAAACCGTCGCCAAAGAGATCTATCGCGCCGAGAGCGTCAGCTACACGCCGGAAGCCGAGGCCAAGATCAAGCTCTTCACCGACATGGGGCTCAGCCATCTGCCGCTGTGTATGGCCAAGACCCACCTGTCCTTCAGCCACGATCCGTCGCTCAAAGGCACGCCTCGCGGCTGGACGCTGCCCATCACCGATGTGCGGGCCAGCGTAGGTGCGGGCTTTCTCTTCCCGCTGTGCGGCACGATGCGCACCATGCCCGGTCTGCCCACCCGCCCGGCTTTCACCGACGTGGACATTGATCTGGAGACCGGCCGCGTCGTGGGCCTCTTCTAGGCTTCAACAGGAGAGGGCTCTATGGCCCCCGTTGAGAAACGGGGGCCGCAGGCATCTAATGGGACGTACAAAGCTGATGCCGCCCATCATCATGGGATCCGCCCAGTAATCGCCAGGATGGGGAGGGTGATGCACCCTCCCCATCTCTGAGATGAGCCTTGCTGCCGTCCAGGGCCGCATTGCCAGGACCGCTTAACAATTCGCCTTTATAGCTTTGTGGGGTATCCAAGTTTGCAATAGCAGTGCATTGTGCTATAATGCTTCCGCTTTTTTCCGTTGTGACTAACCCTGCAGAGATTCAGCTGGTGTCAAGGGAGGTAATTAAATGGAAAAGGTAGTCTATAGCATCCCATCGTTGTGGGCCGACCACCACACATTGGCCGTGCGCGAGCTGCTGGGCCGGGTGAGTGGTGTTGAAGAAGTAACCGCCAGCCCATTGTACAAGGACGTCGTGATCCAGTACGACCAAACAACCGTAGCCCCCGATGCTCTGGCCAATGCCCTGACCGAGGCGGGCTACGAAATCGCCAAGGCTCCAGAATTGCCAGGCTATCCAAAGCGCATTGACGACGCGTCCGACTGGTTCCAGTTCCAGGAACGGATCACCGAGACCGACATGCGCGACCTGGTAATGTCAGGAGATCACCGCAAATACTAGAGCACGGCGGGTGGCCGGTG
>Ga0209013_10001598_pt1 | contig 20755 bp, 16 predicted proteins | sample Cruoilmetagenom2_FD_187291 | JGI IMG/M metagenome (GOLD analysis project Ga0209013, IMG submission 187291) | Oil polluted marine microbial communities from Coal Oil Point, Santa Barbara, California, USA - Sample 2 (SPAdes) (version 2) | ecosystem: Environmental > Aquatic > Marine > Oil seeps ...
GCTTGCAACTCAGTTGCATTGCTTTTATACTGGTTATATGTGCGTTCAATGTGACTATGGAAAAATGCTGAAAAGCCGGGGCGTGGCGCCCACCCCGTTGCGGAAGGCTGTCTTTCGCGCTATCGGGGAACATCCGCGGCCGGTCCCGGCGGCTGAAATCATGCGGACCGTCCGTAAGCGGCTTTCCATGAACAAGGTCACCCTGTACCGCATCCTGCACCTTCTTGTTGAAAAGGGCCTGGTGCAGCGTATGCAGGCCGGGGACCGGGCCTTCCGGTACGGCATGGGCCATACCCGGGACCACCCGGAACACCCCCATTTTGTCTGCACCGAATGCGGCGACATGTCCTGCCTGGAACCGGACCTCCTGCCGGAGGTTCATGATAAAGCTTCTGTTCGCGATACGGGTATGATCAAGCAAATGGAAGTGCGGTTCAGGGGCATCTGTACCAGCTGCCTGGCCACAGGGAACGGCATGCGCAAGGAATGAGCGCATTGAGGAGAGATCCATGATTAACCTGAAAAAAAAGACCCTCAGGCTCGCAGGCTTCTTCTGCATCTGGACCGTCCCGCTCTTTTCGATCGGAACATTGATCCAATCTGTGGCAGCCGCAGGAAACGATGAAACAACAAATGTGTTTGTCAGCATTGCACCACAGGCATATTTTGTCGAGCGTATCGGTGGAAACCGGGTGAATGTGGAAGGCATGGTCAGGCCCGGATTCAGTCCGGCCACTTATGAGCCGGTTCCGGAGCAGATGGCAATGCTCGGCAGCGCCCATCTTTACTTCCGTATCGGGGTCCCTTTCGAGGAGGTATGGATCTCCAGGCTGGCCCAGGCCAATCCGGATATGCGGATCATAGATACGCGGAAGGGTATCACCCTTCTCCCGATGAAAGGGCTTCACGGGCACGGCGGCCGGAAAGACCCCCATATCTGGCTCAGCCTGCGGCTCGTCAAAGTACAGGCGCAGAATATCTGCGATGCCCTGGTGGACCGGGATCCCGGTCACGCTGTTTTCTACCGCAAAAACCTGGAGACCTTTCACAGGGACCTCGACACCCTGGACAAAGAGATAGCCGGCACCCTGGATAAACTCCGGAACCGGAAATTCATCGTGTTCCATCCGTCCCTGGGATATTTTGCCAGGGATTATCATCTGGAGCAGATCCCGATCGAGGTGGAGGGTAAAGATCCCGGAGCCAGAACCCTGGCCCATCTCATCGACACGGCCAGGCAGGAAGATATCCGGGTGGTCTTTGTCCAGGCCCAGTTCAGCAAAACATATGCGAAGACCGTGGCGCGCGCCATCGATGGAAAGGTCGTTCAGATCGATCCTCTGGCAGCAGAAGACTATATGGAAAATATGAGAAAGATTGCACAAACCTTTGCAGAGGTGATGCAATGGGAAAATTAAAAACCGTTGTCGAACTGGATGATGTGGGTTTCTCTTACGATGGGAATCCGGCCCTGGAAGATATAACCCTGGCAGTGGAAGAAAAGGATTTTCTGGGCGTGGTGGGGCCCAATGGAAGCGGAAAGACGACCCTGCTTAAAATTATCCTGGGTTTGCTGGCCCCTGCCAGAGGAAAGGTGCGTGTTTTCGGAAAGGCCCCGGAACGGGTCCTCCAGCGCATCAGCTATGTGCCGCAGTATACGAATTTTGACATGAGCTTTCCCATCAGCGTCAGGGATGTCGTATTGATAGGCCGGGTGGGAAAAGCCCCCGTACTTGGCCGATACCGCCGGACTGATCAGAGGGAGGCGGAGCAAGCCATGGAGAGGGCCAGAATTTCCGATCTCCGGAACCGGCAGTTCGGCACCCTGTCGGGCGGCCAGAAACAGCGGGTGCTCCTGGCCCGGGCCCTGGTCAGCAATCCCGACCTGCTGCTTCTTGACGAGCCGACGGCCAGCATCGACGGCAGGGTCGAACAGGACATCTATGAACTTCTGAAGCTTTTGAACGAGGAAATCACGATCATCCTGGTGACCCATGACCTGGGCTTTGTCTCTTCCTATGTGAAGCATGTGGCCTGTGTCAACCGGCGCCTGGTCTGCCATCCCACCCGAGAAATCTCGGTAGACATGATAGAAGCATGCTACAGCGGTCCGGTGCACATGATCAAACACGATTGCAAACTGTAATAAAGAAAGGGGCCTGATGGCCGAGTTTTTCGATGTGCTGCTCCACCAGAGTTTCATGCAGAACGCCGTCATCGCGGGTCTGCTTGCCAGCGTGGCCTGCGGCGTGATGGGCACCTACGTGGTGGTGAAGCGCATTGTTTTCATCAGCGGCGGGATCGCCCACAGCGTCCTCGGGGGCATGGGTGCCGCCTACTACTTCGGTTATAACCCGATTCACGGCGCTATCCTGTCGGCCCTCTTTGCGGCCCTTCTCATCGGGTTCGTCAGCCTTCGATACCAGGAATATGAAGATACCCTCATAGGGGCGCTCTGGGCCGTGGGCATGGCTGTGGGCATTCTCTTTATTTACAGGACCCCCGGCTACAGCGTGGATCTTATGAGCTATCTCTTCGGCAACATCCTGATGGTGGAGAGAGAAAGCCTGGTGCTCCTGTGCATCCTGGACGCGCTGATCATCGTCCTTGTCCTTCTTTTCTTCAAGCGGTTCCTGGCTGTTTGCTTTGACGAGGAATACAGCAAGATCCAGGGCATCGGCGTGGTCAGTACGTATCTGCTGCTTTTATGCCTCATCGCCCTGACCGTGGTGATCCTGATTCAGATAGTGGGGATTATCCTGGTCATCGCGCTCCTCACGCTGCCGGCAGCCACTGCGCGATACTTCTCGCATAACCTCGGGCAGATGATGGTGCTCGCCACGCTCTTCGGCGCGGTCTTCACAACTTCGGGGCTTGTGGCCTCTTACGGCCCGAACCTGCCTGCCGGGGCTACGATTATCGTGATTGCCGGAGGGGTCTATTTGTTCGCAACGATTTTCAGGGGATGGATCAACCGTTTAAAACGAGCCGGATTGAAAAGAAAGGTATGAGAGTCGATCTTTTCAACCGGGGGGGTTGAAAAGTAAGGAACAAGATTTAATCTTTTCAACCGGATTGAAAAGTAAGGCATGAGAGTCAGAAAGGCGGCTTGTTTAATTATCCCCTTTGGATTATACTGGGTACTCGAAAAGGTGCAAGAAATAAAAAATATCCAGCCAGTCACGTATAAAACTCGGTGAAATGGAAAAAACAAGGATAATTAAAGGGGTTGCCGGGACAGCGATAGTTATCCTGATTTTCGCAAGCCTTGCCTTCTCCCTGGCACATGAATTCTGCCACCATGAAACGGACACTCCAGGCAACTGCCCGGTTTGTAAAATCTGGCAGAACACGGGCTGTTTCCTTCCGGCTCTCTTTATTTTCATTGCCTTTATCTGCATATCACAGCCACTCGTGCAATTCCTGAACTTCTCATTCAAAAAAGAATTTTTTATTACCTGCAGCTTCAGAGCACCTCCCCTTCTCCTCCCTGATTAAGCATTTGTTTCAATGCGGGACACGAGCCGTCCTGGCCGTAAACCGCAAAACAGGAAGGAGAAACATGAGATCTAAAACAATACTGATTATTTTCTGGATATTTTTCCTTCTCATTCCCCCCCCCCTGCGGGCCGATACGTCTCAGGAAGAAGAAGACGAGGAGGAAGCGCCCCATAAACCGGTGCCCGTAGGCAGTTACGGCGGGATCATGAACCCGGACATCAGTGTTATTGCAAACATCGAGGCCTTTTTTACAGACAATGAAGACCTGTTCAACCGGCGGAAGATCCGGATCAAAGAGGCGGAGCTGGCGCTCCAGGGCTATCTTTATCCGGGCATCCGCGGGGATGTCATCGCTGCCCTGGAACAGGATTATTTGCCGGATGACACCGTGGAAACCCATGTGGACCTGGAAGAAGCCTATGTATCGTTCCTCTCCCTTCCAGCGGGCCTCCAGGTGGAGGGGGGACGAAAATTCATGGACTTCGGCCGCCTCAACCGGATGCATCCCCATCACTGGCCTTTCGCCACCACGCCGCTGGTTATGAAAAATTTCTTTGGAGAGCACAACTGGTATGACGACGGGGTGCAGGCAAGCATCCTCATTCCGAATCCCGCAGATGTGTACATCAAGGTCACCGGCGGCATCTGGAATGGGGCCCGGCTCGGCCATGTCCACGGGGAAGACGCACACGAGAATGGGGACAGCGAGGACCACGAAGACGGCGAAGAAAATGACGGCCATGACCATGAGAATGGCGAAGAGAATGACCCCGGTGATGATACGGTCCTCTACTTTCCCGGCCATGTGTACCTGGGCCGGGCAAGTGTCGGCTTCATGGCAGGGGACAACGGCGATTTCCTCTTCGGCGGCAGTTACGCCGGCGATACGGAAAACGCGACTTCTCTGGCCGGCGCCGACATCACATTCACCTATACCTTTCCCCGGTCATACCGCAGGCTCCGCTGGCAGACCGAGTTCATGCGGGTCCGTGACGAGGAAACGGGGACGAAGCCCTGGGGAGCTTATTCCTTTCTTACTTACACCCTGAATAAATACTGGGAATTTGGAGGCCGGTTCGACTGGACAGAGCAGTTAATAAACGATCAGAAAGATGTCACAGGAGGTTCGCTCTTTGGAACCTACTATTTCACTCATAGCATGTGCCTGCGGTGCGAGTACCAGCATCTCAAGTATTCAGAAATGGGAGATGACAATCTGTTCTACATTCAATTTGTCTTCGGACTGGGCCCCCATGCCCACAGGCTACAGGATTGATTAACGCAATGATCATGCGGGGAGACACTTCGTTATGAACAAGGGAAAAATATTTTATCTGACCGTTGTATGTTGCCTGCTTCTCGCAGGTTTGGCACCGACCCCGGCCGGAGGAAAGATCCGGGTCGTGACGTCGCTGCCGGACATGGCAGACGTTGTTATCGAAATCGGCGGCGACCGGGTGGACGTGTATTCCGTCTCACGGGGAAAAACCGACATTCATTTTTTCGAACCCAAACCGAGCCAGGTGATGAAGCTGAAAAAAGCCGACCTCCTGGTGGTGGGGGGGCTGGACGTTGATGTCTGGATCCAATCGCTCATTGATGCTTCCCGGAACCGCAAAATCCTCTTCGGCGCGCCGGGCTATGTGGACCCCTCGGGAGGGATACGCCCACTGCAGGTTCCCAGGGGAAGAATCGACGGCTCCATGGGCGATGTGCATCCCTGGGGAAATCCCCACTTCTGGTTTACGGAAGAAAATATGACAATCGCCGTGGAAAACATCCACGACGGGCTCTGCCGGATCTCCCCTGCGGATAAGGACTATTTCAACGGGAGAAAGGAAGCTTACCTGGCGAAAGTGCGGGACACGTTCCGGGAATTGCGGGAAAAAATGAAGCCCTACAAGGGGACCCGCGTGTTTCAGTATCATCAGTCCTGGGATTATTTCTGCAGGGAGTTCGGCCTGGAAATCGCGGGGTCCCTGGAGCCCAAGCCGGGCATCCCCCCGACGCCCTCGCACCTGCAGCATCTCGTAGCGCTGGACAAAGATAAGAAAGTTTCTCTCATCCTTGTAGAGCCCTATTATTCGAGCAGGCCGGTGAAATTCATCGTCCGGGAGACCGGCGTCAACGAGGTCAGGATGCCCCTGTATCTCACCGGTGATAAGGGGAGGGAAACCTATCTCGACAATCTGCGGAAGAATGTTGAGATAATTATTAACGCCCTGAGTTAGTTATGCGCAAGGGGGCGGGGTACCTGAATCCACCACCGAATTTTAAGAAATTTTTTATTTGACGGTGGATTTAGCCCGCCCGATTGAGAGAGGTTAAGAGAACCCCCCATGAAAAAAAACACAAAAACCGACAGGCCGCTGTCAGCCCTCATTACCTTCCGGGATGCCACCCTGGGCTACGGGAAAAATGTTATCCTGTCGGGGCTGGATTTCCGGGTGGAACAGGGTGATTTTCTGGGCATCATCGGCCCGAACGGAGCCGGAAAAACCACGATCCTTCGATCGATCCTGGGTTTCCTGAAGCCTCTTTCCGGTGAAATCCACAGGGACGGGAGCATCCGTCTCGGCTACGTCAAACAGCGGCAATACCTGGATCAGATTTTCCCTTTCACTGCCCTGGAAGTCGCTACGATGGGCCGGTACGGACAAAAAAAGCCCCTCGGCCGTCTGACGGATGAAGACCTGGTGAAGATCCGGGAGGCCATGGGTACAACCAATGTGTCGTACCTTGCTCATAAGCCTTACAGAGACCTTTCGGGCGGGCAGAAGCAGCGGGTTCTCATTGCCCGGGCGCTCTGTTCTGAACCGGATCTGCTTCTGCTGGACGAACCGACCAACGATATGGATGTGAAGGGAGAGCAGGAGATCACCCGGTTGCTTAAAAAAATCCAGGGGGAAAAGGATGTAACTATCATCCTGGTGAGCCATTCTCTGCACTTCGTGCTGAACCTGGTGGAGAAAATAATTTTTCTGAACCGCGGCAGAGCCACGGAGCGCAGAGTTGAAGACCTGGACGGAGCAAGCCTTTCCGCCGAGTATGAGACGCCCCTGATTGTTCGGAGGGACGACGGCTATCGTTATGTTTGTCCCGGAAAGGAATGATCATGGATATTTTTGCCCAGACCTTTATGCAGCTCGCCCTTGCAGCGGGTGTCATCTCCGCCGGGATCTGCGCATATCTCGGTGTGTATGTGATCCTTAAACGGATCGTCTTCGTGGGGATCGCCCTGGCTGAACTGGGCGCCCTCGGCGTCGCCCTGGGATTCTATTTTCACTGGCCGCTTCTCCTCTGCGCCACCATTATGACCTTCCTGGGCGTGCTTCTTTTCTGGGTCCCCCTCCATCTGGGCTCTCTCACCCGGGAAAGTCTGATTGGCTTCGCCTATTGCCTTGCAGCGGGACTGTCCCTGATCATTCTGGCAAAAAACCCCGCGGTGGAAGCCCATGGCGTGGATCTGATTTCAGGCAATCTGCTGTATGCGCAGTCCGGTGACCTTGTCGTACTCCTGCTCCTGCTCGTTGTCCTGGGGGGCATGCATTTTGCCCTTTTCAGGGAATTTCTCTTTGTATCCTTTGACCGGGAGACCGCGCAGAGCCTCCGGCTCCCCGCGGGATTCTACGACCTGCTTCTCTACATGTCCCTGGGGCTTGCCATCAGCCTGATCATAAAAATCGTGGGCATCCTCTTTGTTTTTGCCTCCCTGGTCATCCCCCCCATGGTGGGCCTCACCCTCTGCCGGACCACAAAAAGGATTTTCATCGCCTCTGTTCTGACGGCGGTCCTCTCCATTCCGGCCGGACTCTATATCTCCTTTCAGTGGGATCTGCCGTCAGGTCCCGCAGTCGTTGCGGTGTATGGGATTTTCCTGCTGGTCGTTTTCATCATCCGTTTTCTGAAAAAATAGGGCGGGGAACAACCCCTAACCCGCATTGCTCACCAAGTATCGTCGCGAAACGGCGAAGATGCCTGCAGATACAAGGCGCGCGAAGTGAGGGCGGCGCAGGCGTAGTGGACACTGCGCTGAGGAGGCCGAGCGAGCGCAACGAAGTAGATGCGTGCAGATTCGGCGTTGCAGCAGATAGCGGGTGAGAAATGCGGGCTAAATGGGGACGTGGCGGGCAAAGGTCGGCCACGGGGGCCGCCCCTGCATCAAGAAAAAACATTCCTTATTCGAAGTGCACGTCGGTCGGAGGTGCCGGAGGCGGATCGGAAGACGTTTCCTCCGTGATGCTGAAGTTACCGCCGCCTCCCACATGGAAGTAGAGGGTATTATCATTGTAGCTGACCGTTCTGGGACTGTCGGCGATTTCATTACCATCTTTATAAATGTGGTATGAATTCGGCAGCATGTCGCATATGAGCACATGCATGGTACCGGTATCATTTACTGAGAAGTTGACCTCGTCGATCAGGCCCCCGTCCTTGGTCTCCTCCCTTGCAAAGAGAACCACGCAGGGCTCCTGGGCTTCCTTGATATGGGCGCCGTACATCTCCCTGTTGCCCTGCCCGATGTTACCCTTGATGAATGTGTTTTCCACCCGGGAAGCCGAACTGGCACAGGGCTGGAGTACGGTGAGAAATCTATGATGCCGGTTTGTCGTCTGGGGCCGCAGTTCGATCCGCCACTGTCCCATGTTTGGCGTTGTCTGGTAACCATACAGGTTGGCGGGATGGTTGGACCCGTTGTACCAGAACTCATAAGAGCCGGACAGATTGTAATGACCGGATGTATCGGGACCGCCGAGCTTGGAAACCGCTAGGGATGTCGGCTGAAGGATGGTGAGATAAAGCTTGCTCTGGCCGTTGACAGTTGAAAGAATCTTTGTATTCGGAGAAGTCTTTTTTCCGCCCTCAACGGCGTTCCCAAAACCAAATTCTGTGGTCTGCCACGAACCCGAATCTTCGATGTTCGGCTCTCCCACCGTGTGAAGCATCCAGACTTTCTCATAGGCAGTCTGGGCAGCGCTCACCCGGTCAAAGACCACGAAGTACTTGTCATTGATGAAGACAAACTGCCGGGTAAAATTACTCGCCTTTCCGTCGGGATATGCCTCCGTGGCATCCCCCAGGCCGTAAGTATAACCCGGATCTTCGTGGCCGTATCGCTTCATGAAACCCCGGTAGAAGTGCTCGTTTTGCAGTTCTTCGAGATTTCGGGGATTTGGCCAATACCAGTGCTGATTGCCATCGATAAGTATGGAATTGTGGGCCACAGTGTGGCGGTAATAATTCACACTGTGACCACCGGGATGATGATCATACCCGCCGCTGTCAACCGCAAGCTGATCAATGCCCCGTGAAATACTGAAATGATTCTGGTGGCAATGGGCATGAACGGCGGCCCACTTCTCGCAGCGGAAAATGGCCCAGACATCCGTGTTTGCGTCCGATTTTCTCATGTCCCATCCGGTGCGCATGATGACAGTGCCCATAGAATTAAAAAAGCGGGCCCTGGGAAAGGTATTCAGATTGATGGAAGGGACGGTTTTGTCATGCCAGAGGATATATTCCCATGTCCGTGTCTTATTCCAGTGTACGTAATGGCCCCCCGCCTGGGTCATCAGATCTCCAAACTTCTGCGCCCTGGGATCCCGGTACCGTGATGCAACCCGATAGAGCAGGCTCTGCATGGGCGTGTAGAAGTTCATGAATCCGTCGCCATTCTGAAAAGGCTCGAAATCCTCCCACTGTCCTCCGCCGGCGCGAAGAATGAAGAGGTACCACCAGCTCGACCGTTTCACGTGATTGAAATTCTGGAGAAAACTTTCGTCCGTCCCGCGATCCCAGGCAGTACCGATATCGAGGGGGGAATCGAGGCCCATGTAATCATAATTTCCTTTATAATGACCGCCGCAGCCCGCCACATATTCCCAGTTCGTGAACATGGCGTTATCCGCCGTGAAAAACCATTCCCTGGAGCGGTTCAGATAGTTTATCGCCTTCTGGTCATTTATCCCCTCGTTGTAGAGCGCCAGGCCGGCAAAAACCAGAATCCTCTGAAACCACCCGTCATCCATCGTGCCGTTGCATGCACCGTAATTAAAATCATACTGGGCATCCGCATAACCGATGATCAGGTTCCCGAAGGTCTGCTTCTGGCTTGCGCTCAGGGCGTGGTATCCCCAGTCGAAAGCAACGGCAAGATCATATCGATCCGCGCTATTCATATTGGAAATAAACGTATTCGCATACGTGTTGTTTCCCGTGAGAAGATACAGGAATGCGTTCGCACGGACGTTGGTCCCCCTGTTCTGAACAAGGGTCTGGTACTCGCTCAGATGGGATTCCCATTGATTCGCATATTCCGTCTGGTTATTGCCGTCGATGATCCCGCAACGGGCCCTCAGAAGGGGCAGATGATCCGATGTGAGGAAAATGCGGGGGTGCGTGGGGTGGACCGTGTAAGCAAAAAGCGGACCGAGAATGCAAAAAAATAATGGGAGAAAAAGGAATATTTTTTTCTTCATAGACTAAACCATCCTAAGATTTTGATTCCAATTAAAAATCTTGATCCGGACCTGTGATCCGGACTTGACTTATAATGCAATTAGTATGCCTTTTTGGCGGTGATTTCGAATCTTTCAAGACCTCGCTTTCTCCTGAAAATGCTTCTCTGCCCACCTTATTTTCAAATTTTGCTAGAATTCACCAATTTGTTGTATTTTCAACACTTTATAGGCATATATATATTGGGAAAATTCAAACTCGCATTGTATCACAAATCTAAGAAGTGTCAAATGGAAAAAGAGGCTTTTTCGTATCTGTGACCGGGATGTCAATCCGGTTACATATTTGTTATCGTTCTATATTTTACTCTCTCCGGCCGGGGTAAATAGGCTCCGGCCTGCCCGCTCATTCCTGCTGAGAGAGCGCTTTCTCATAGACCCCGTATTCGGGCTTCTATTGCAGATATCCCAGAGACCGTAACCTCTTGATTTCATCGTCCGATGGAACCCTGGAGGTCAGGATCTTCTCCCGCCGGTCCCTGAAATTTTCCCAGTAGTCGTCGATCTTTTTTCGGAGATTTTGGACCTCGGAGGACTCTAATATCTGATCCTGGTCTTCGAATCCGGTGTCATCGACTCTGTAGACCGAAAATCCAAAATCAGAGGGCCCCACTCCTTTAAATACGCCTTCAATGACCGAAACCCAGGGACGGCCATATTCCGTTCCCAGCATGTCCACATCAAAGGCCAGGGGGTAGCGCTCCGACAGGATGCCGAAGGCATCGGTTTCCGCAAGAATTCCGGGATCCGGGCTGTCACCGGAACTGCACCGGAGAATAAAATGAAACAAACTGCGGAGGGTGACATCATTTTCAATCCTGCCGGCTTTTATGCCCGGTCCGCGGATAAAGATCGGAACACGGATCAGAATATCCGAAAGGCCATATTCGTGGCCGACTCTGCCCTCTTCACCCAGCTCTTCACCGTGGTCCGAGGTGATGATGATGACGGCATTTTCACCAAACCGCCGGTCGAGCCAGGAGACAAGCTTTTCCAGATGCATATCGAGCCAGCGCAGTTCGCCATCGTAAAGATCATGGAGATATTCCATTTTCCCGGCCGGAAGAGCGTTCCATTGCGCTGTGAGATCTCTATGCCGGAGATATCGGGAGAATACATGCCTGCCGGGAATATCCAGCGCTTTGAGGGAGCTGGCGGGCGGATTATATGGCGAGTGGGCGTCCATAAAATTGACAAAGAGGAACAGGGGGCCTTCCCCCCGCGGGACTGCCCGTTTGACAATAGCAACCATTTGCTCCGCGTCTGCATAGGGCATACGCCAGCGCATGCGCTCGCTGATGCGTTCCATCAACGGCGAATAACTGTCCGCCAGACCGCCGACCGTACAGGTGGCAAAATCGATAGACCGGGGCGAGACCACGCGGTGAAAGCCGATATTGTCCGCCGGCAGGGCCAGGTGATTGGCTGTTACGGCAAGACAGTAATACCCTTGAAGCGAGAGGCGTTCAGGCAGCCATTCGATCCCATCCACCGGTATTGTGGTTAAAGTATTTTCTATTGATGAATAATGCACGCCATGCATGGAAACGGTTCTGCCCGAAAAAATGGACGCATGGGCAGGGCTCGTCCATCCGGCAGGAGAAAAAGCACGCGGGGTGATCAGGGCGCTGTCCGCCCATTTTTCAAGGAAGGGCATGGTATTCCGATGATAGCCCCGGCGTTTAAGATGGTCCGCCCGAACCGTATCCAGAACAATGAGGATGACATGGGGACGTTTATCCGGATAGTTTTCAATGGTCTGCTCCCGGTTTTTGCCAAACTGTGATGTGTTAATCAGGGAAACAATAACCAGTGCCAGCGCTGCGGACGCAGGAAACCATCTGAGCGCTGATCCTCCCCGCGAAGAAGGAGATCGAAAAAGCCGGAAGCCGGCGCCGGTAAAAATAATTGCCAGGATGCCGTTGAGCGCGACAGCATCCCAGTTGCTCTGGAAAATCTGCGCAATCGCACGTCCTGAAAAAGACAGGACGAGTGCCGGATACAGGAAAAATGACATCAGTTCACTGAATGTCCATCTATTCCCGGATCGCTTTTTCAACCCTGCATGAAGCACCAGCCATATGCCGGGGGCCAGAACGCCGGCGATGAGGACAGGGATATAAAATCCCGTGAATGCAAATCCCCAGAGAGAGTACAGGCCCGCGAGGATGGTGATGCCGCACAGCCCCGTCGTGAACAGGACGACGGATTCATTAAAAAAGTCCACATTTTTTAGAAGGACAGCAAGAATTCCCGCTGCAAGCAATGAAACGACAGCCAGGCAGCAAGCGATTTGCATTTCCGAGATTAAAAGGCCGAGAAAATTCTGAACACTCACGACTGATGCGTGTTGAGAGAGGATCCTTTGCACAAGGGACAGATTGGAGAGAATGTCTATCACCCAGAAGGATAAGGTGCCGATGAAGAAGCATTTCAGGGCATGCAGAGTGAGAAGGCTTACATGGTGCCTCAATAAATTACTTTGAGCAGACGCCATATCAGAGGTATCCATAGCAGGAAAACACTCGACTCGTTTCCTGGAGTTTAACACGGGCTTTCAGGCTCATCAAACAAAAACAACAATAGATTTTTCACCTGTTTTCTGAATTTTTAAAAAGATCCGGTATTAAACAGTCACATCTTCTATTTATAATCCGGATTATATTGAAAGACATAAGATGTCTGCGGAGTGCATTTCATTGGGAGTCTCCTTACCATTCGAAGGTGGTTGTGAGATATGCTATAATAGTACTCGGGCTCTCAAAAACTGGTGTTTCCACATTAAAAAACGGGTATTCTTTATTTGCCTTTTAAAGCACCTTTAAAAAGGGCGTGTACATCCGGTAAAGAGGGATAAAACATGACGACCCCGGTCATCTTAATGTTCGGAATTGTAGTTTTTTTCGCCCTGGTCTTTCGGTTCGAGAAAGGACTCGCGCTCCTGATCCTCCTGGTGCCTTTTATTGATATCTTGCCCGAAACCGGCATTCCGGGCCTTAACGGCATTACTGTAATCGTCCTGACCGCCTTCGCCATGGCCCTGACGCATAAATCATCAGAGCTCAAATATACCGACCAGTGGGCCCTGAGCACGCCGATCATCATCCTTTTGTTTCTGGCAATCATATCTTCATTCTATACCCACCTGTTCAGAAACGTACCCGACTATGACATCGGCATCAGTATATTTTTTATCAAAAGGTGGTATACGTTCATTCTGCTTTATTTCATCTATCGTAACGGTGTCAAGACCCGAAAGCACCTGGAAAGCTGTGTTTTTATGATTGTATTGGGAGTGATTCTGGAAGGTCTTTTTGTCGTAAGGGAGGATCTATTAACCTCCCGCGGAAGAACCTATGGATCTCTGGGAAATGAAAATGATCTGGGCGCCTTTTTTGCAGCCTACTTTCCGATAGGTATTTTCTTCTTCCTGGATTCGGAAAAAAGGTATAAGAAATGGACAGGAGGGGCCATGGTTTTGTTTGCATTATTAGGGATCTCCCTGTCACTTTCGCGCGGTGCATTTCTCGGGGTGTTAGTCGCCATACTGATTTTTTTCTTTTTCCGCTCAAAAGCGCTCTTTGCCGTTGTATTAATTCTAATGGTTCTGGTTGTCGTAAATTACCGTTTTGTCCTTCCTGAAAGAGTGGTTGAACGGATCGATTTTACCTTTCAGGGATCCTCAGAGCTCCAGCTCGATCCGCATCTTCAACCGGCAGGTGTGAATATTCAATTGGATCAACAAGAAGTTGAACTGGAAGGATCGGCAGGCGGGCGTCTGATTCTCTGGAAAGGGGCCTTAAGAATGTTCAAAGATCATCCTATCTTCGGAGTCGGATTCGGGGCCTTCCATCTTCTTTCCCTCGAATACCTGGCCGGTGAGGGATTCAGGATAAAGAAGGTGGCGCATAACATATACATGCAGATCCTTGCAGAGATGGGAGTCATAGGAATTGTCGCCTTCCTTTCCATTCTGGTCCTGGCATTCCGGTCAGGCCTTCAGTTGAGGAATAAAAGTACGGATTCTTTTGGAAAAGGGTTGGGTGTGGCATTTCTCGCATGTCATCTGTCGCTCATGGTGGCCAATATTTTCGGGAACCGGTATTACAACGGCGCCCTGACCGGTTACTTCTGGATTCTGGCCGCTCTTGTAAGTAACGCTTTGCCGATCTTGAAACGCGAAAATGTTGATGAGGCAAAGGATGAGGATATGAAGAAACTTCCGATCCGTGTTCAGCGGCGTTTGGAGGCAGATCGCCGCAGGCAAAGCCGAAAGGCCCGGCATAAATAGGGTGTAAAGTTACAAATGTTGAGGAACTTTATTCTAACCAAAGGGATTCCAGCCGCATCATATTTTGGATATCCCCTGGGAAAAGCCTTCAGCCTGCTCCGTACTTCCGAGCGATGGACCAGGGAAGAGATCCAGAAACATCAAGCCCGGGCGCTCCGCAACCTTGTTGAGCATTGTTATCATCATGTTCCCTATTATAGAAAATTGATGAAATCAAAAAACCTTCACCCGGATGATATTAAGACGGTACATGATCTTGCAAAGTTCCCATATCTCACCCGTGATAACATCCGTAAAGAAGGAGAAGGCTTAAGAGCTGACAACTATCCGGATAAAGTCTGCCAGTTCCGGCGAAGTGGCGGTACAACGGGTGAACCAATAAAAATCGCACTCGATATTCGGGCGCGTGCTTTCGAAGTGGCCGCCTATCTGCGGGGGTATCAGTGGATGAACTGCAGGCTGGGGAACCCCCAGGTGAGACTCTTCGGGGGATCCCTTGGTTTGAGCAGCAACACCGGGTTGAGAGTAAAGCTAAAGGAATGGCTCTATAACAGTCATCTTCTGCCGGCCTTTGAAATGAGGCAGGAAAATGTCGAAGACTATATAGACGTTGTCCGTCGGGCGAAAGAAGGCATTCTGGTAGGGTACGCATCAGCGGTGCTAAATCTGGCAGAGCATATGTCCGGGCGTCATATTCAAGGGAGCCCTCTGAGGAGTGTCATCCTAACATCAGAGCATATCCCTGAGGAATGGCGCATCTTTGTGAGTCAAGTCTTCGGCGCACCGGTGTTCTGCTATTATGGATGTGGGGAGGTCAACAGCCTGGGATATGAATGCAAAGGTGAAGAGGGTTATATCGTGCCACAGGAACACGTCATCCTGGAGGTGGGCGGCGAAGATTCAACGGTGTTGAGAGAAGAAGGCAGAGGAGAAGCCTGTATCACCACTTTATTCAATTATGCCATGCCCTTAATACGCTATTTGAATAGCGATGTTCTCGCGTTGAAGTATCCTCAGAAGGGCCGGAAACATCTGAGAATTTTGCGGCTGGAAGGTCGTATCATGGACCAGTTGACAGCGACTGATGGCCATAGCATTGGCAGTGTGTTGCCTACGTATATGGTTCAAAAAAGCGGGGTACCGGTTTGGAAGTACCAGGTAGTACAGACCTCCGCAAGAGAAATTGTATTTCACTATCTGCTGAGAGATAACGCTCACTTATCCACTGAAGATAAAGACATGTTGAAAGGTATGATCCGAAGATACTTGGGGAGCGACATGGCGGTGAAGTTCGTGATTGGGGAGTTTGAGACAACCAGGTCCGGAAAGCATCGTTTCGCTATTAATAGGGTGACCTCATCCGGATAGTTATCCCTCTTCTTGATCGATAGCCATGATACGGGCCTGTGATTTACAATGCGGGAATAAGACATGAAAAACACTATTATTTACCGCCCTTCCTGTGGGCGGGTCAGGACATAGGATGTGCAGTTTATGAAATTGAAAAGTATTTTTCTCCTGGCTCTGTCGTTCTTTTTAACTTTCAATAATTTTACCTATACGGTCCACCCCGCCCATCCGCGTATTTTTCTCACCACCGATGATTTGCCCCGCCTGCGGGCCCGGTGCGGAATCGAAGATGGAGACAACCGGACAAAATATCCCGATGAATGGGGCTCTCACAGGGAAGAGTATGTGGATCTGGTTGATCATCGAGGCGAGCACGTCCTCCCCAATGCTTTTCTCTACCTGATGACAGGAGATGCTTCCTATGCGGATGAGGCCATCAAACATATGGCTTCCGCAGAACAGCATGACCTCGCCATCGCCTTTGACTGGATCTACGATGCCCTGGATGAAAGCCGGAAGCAGGCATTTGGAAACATGATCATCGATTACGCGGATGACCAGAATGCCTATGACTATCACGCGACCAACGGGACGGCCAAAAATGACGGGTATCTCTGGAGACTTCTCCCGTGGGCCGGCCTTGCCCTCTATAACGAAGGAATCAACGATGCGAAGGCCGCCGCTTACCTGGACAGGGCGAGGTACTGGTTTTACGAAGCGGACAATGCCACCATAAGCAACTGGGAATATGTGGGGAACGACGGCGCGGGCTACCAGGGAAATTATGACTGGAATGGCCTGATGGGGTCTCTCGATATGGGGATAGCCTGGGACACCGGCACAGACGAAAACTTGCTCGCCGATTTCGACCGCCTGAAGAATACCGGCTGGTGGTATCTATTCATTCTCCGGGCGGGCGGCGGCCAGTGGGATCATTTTGAGGCACTACCGAGCGGGGATGGGTTCGTGAGTTTTTACCGTCCCATGCGAACCCTGCTGTACCGATGCGCTTCTTTCCATAAAGATCCGCGCGCCCAGACATTCGGAGACCTGATGAGCACCGCAGGCGGAAATTATATCCCCTACCAGAAACACATGTACTGGAAAGAAATATTGTGGCACGACAAAACCGTGCCCATCGTGAATCTGCATACGCTCCCGGGAACCCGCTTCTTTGACAGCCTGGGACGTATCGTCATGCGAACCGGGTGGGATCTCAGGAAGGCAGGTACAAATACGGATATCTGGGCGGACTTTCGTTGCGAAAAATACGCACATGTCCACACCCACCTGCACCAGAATCACTTCACGATTTCACGGGGCATCGACCAGCTGGCGCTCGACAGTGGCGGGTATGACAACTATCCGGGAGACCATAGACAGAATTATTATCATCTGACCGTCGCCCATAACTCCATCCTCATCGGCGGCGATCAGAGAAAAATGGGCAGACCTCCCCGTAATCTCAAGGAGCTAAAAAACGAACATTACAACAGGGGTTTCATTGAACGGTACGGCCACGAAGATCCGGGCTATACTTACGGAATGGGCGATGCCACGAAAGCGTATCCTCCGGAAAAAGCGAGCAATTTCACCAGGCAGTTTGTGTTCCTCAATCACAGATATTTTGTAGTTTTCGACCGGGTCAGCGTCACCGATCCTTCCCATGAGATGGCCTGGCTGCTCCATACTGTGAACGAACCAGCCATCGAGGATGAAGGTCACTGGCGGGCGCCGGAGTTCGGTTTCAGCAACAGCAGAGAAGGCGGTAAAAAGTCGTCTGAGGATACACGTGTGCTATCCGCGTCTGTCGGTTCCAGCAAGATCTATCTTTCGATCCTGCAGCCCGCCAGTGTTCTGGTATCCAAAATCGGGGGCAGCAATGCAAAGGGGAAATACAATCAGCCGGACTCCTATGAATTCTGGCACAACGGAGCCAACCATCCTGCGGACGACCTTAATCATGTAACCACTCCCAATATGGGGCGCTGGCGTATCGAGGCACGGCCCGGGACCGCTGCCAGGGATCATATTTTTCTCACCGTACTTCAGCCATGTGCCGGTTCGGCCTCATGGGTCGACAACACATTTATCAGGGGCAACATCGGCCAGGGAAACAAGGAGATGTACGGCGCCCACATCAAGGACGCCGGGGAACCCTGCCTGGCACTCTTTGCCCGGGATGAGTCCAAAAACGGCGGTTTGATCGACGAGGTTACCTTCTCGGTAAACGATACCGGAACCTTGCATGTGCTCGTTTGTGACATGGCGCCAGAAACGTATCATATTTACAGGGATGGCGAAGAGATCGGCGACAGTCCGAAGATGGTCGTATCCGGCAACAATACCCTTTACTTCCGTGTGGAGGGCGGCGGCGACTTGCATGTAACGGTCCGGGGACCTGAATCGGATGGAAAGTAAAGCGCGGTTACGCTTTTATCATTCCCTGATGATTTCCTCGTAAGCTTCACGATACAGATCAGCTGTTTTCCGGCACATCCCTTCCAGTGAAAAGACCTCATTCACTCTGGATATTGCTCTATTTCCCCAATCTTCCAGCCTTTCCTTCCGGGAAACAGCGGCCAGAATTTTTTCTGCAAGATCCGTACTATCTCCTTTCCGGCAGAGATACCCTGTCTCTCCGTGCGTGACGGCTTCGGGGATCCCGCCCACCGCGGTGGCAACCACCGGCAATCCGCAGGCCATAGCCTCAAGGAGAGACATGGGAAGCCCTTCATTCCAGGAAGAAAGGACAAAAAGATCCATCGCATTCAGGTAATGAAAGATGTTCTTCTGAATACCGGCAAAAATAACATTCTCAGAAATGCCCAGGTCTTCTGCTTGTTTCTTCAATGCCTTCGCCAGGGGCCCGCCGCCGACCAGAAGAAAAAGAAGGGCATTGTTTTTTACCAGGGCTTTGGCTGATGCATCGAGAAGCATGTTATGGTTTTTCACCGGGGTAAGGCTCGCGACGGTTCCGATCACTACTTTTTCAGGGTCAATACCAAGACTTTCTTTTTGCTTCCTTTTCTCCTCCCGGGAAAGAACGCAGGAATGCTGCGGATCAAGACCGTTATAAATCAACCCAAGCTTTTTAAGATCCCACCCCGGATACTGACGGCGTAGTCCCTGTAAAACAAATTCGGAAACAGCGATAATTTTATGAGTCCCTGGATAGAGGATCTGATTGAAGATCTTTTTCAGCTTCCCGTGAGGTTGTGAACCGTGAAACGATACGATCCTTACAGGCGTCCGTGCCAGAGAGGCTGCGGTACGTCCGTAAAGCGCCGCGCTGAAACTATGGGCGTGTACCACGGTCACTTTTCTTCTTTTCAGCAGTCCGGCGAGTTTCAGCGTAACCAGCAACCCTCCCCATTTCGATTTCTTGCCCAGGCCCCAGACGGGGATGCCCTCTTCCTGCAGGGCGTCCTGGTATATACCGCCTTCCCCGAGACAGAAAACCTCGGAATCAATGTGAAATTCCCGCAGGCCCGCTGCCAGGTGGCACACGACCCTTTCAGCGCCTCCCGGTGCCAGGGAGTGAATGATATGGGCTGCCTTCATATCAGCCATTACTTTCTGCTGTCTCCTCCCTTCCCTGATTTCTTCGCTTCTGCGACCAGGCGTTCATAGGCCTGCTCGAAGGCCTTCATATTTTTATAGAGCGAGGCCTTTTCGCGAATCAGGGCGGCGTTCGCTTTTTGTGCTCTCTCGCGAAACCTCGTCTGTTCATATGCAAGCACAACCTTTTCGACCAGCGTGTCCCGATCGCCGAAAGGAAAGAGATACCCGTTTTCCCCGTGCCGCACCCAGTCCCGGTTCGAGGGGTGGTCCGTGACAATGGGGAAAAGGCCGCAGCTCATCGCCTCCAGCAGGGACGCGGATACGCCATCTCCCTTAACGGGGGAAAGGTAAAGTTCCGCCTCACCGAGCAATGCGGCAAGTTCTTTTCCAAAAACCATGCCGGGGAAATGGACATGCTCCTCGACGCCCAGTTTCTTTGCCAGGTTTTTAAAAAAGGCTTCGTCCGGCCCTTTGCCGGCCAGAACGAGCCGGGCTTCGGGAACATGCTCCCGGATCCGGGGCAGGGCCTCTATAAGAAGTTCCAGATTATAATAGGGGCGGATCAGGGACCGGGTGGCGATCATGGTGAAGGAGCCCGGTTTCCGGTTTGCAGCCGGTTTGAACAGCTCCACGTCCACACCCCTCGGCATGACAAGTACCTTCTCCGGGTCGGCTTTTCCAACCTCCACTATCCGCTTTGCCATGTGACCGGCCCATGCATTGATGAGGTCGCATCTTTTAATGGCAAACCGGACGAGGACGCGCAAAAGGAAAGAATCCGGCGGACAGTCCCCCCATTCATTCTGAGCGGCCAGGACCAGCGGCCTGAAACCGCTCATAGCGCCCAGTACGCCGTAACTGGTCATTCTGAAACCGATTATAAGATCCGGTTTTTGCTCCCGGATCAAACGCCTGAGAGCGGGAAGGGCGAATATGTATGAAAATTTGCCAAGCCATCGATGCCTGAGTATTTTTTGCGCGGGAATGCCGGGAGAATCCAGGTCACAGCTATGGAGCGTGAAAATGTAGATCTCGTGGCCGAGCTCATCTTTAAAAAAGCGAGCCCAGGGCCTTGTGTTCGCGGAATCCGCCGCAGCGAGAAAAAATATTTTCATATATTAAGTCAGAATGATTTATTGTTATTATATAGAATTCAACTTTTTTTCACAACCAGTATTTCTTAAATAAATTTCCGGGATCGGCCCGGCATCGATCTCCCCCGGAATGTTACTACCATGGAAATTTTGGAAATACAAGGGGTTAAAGCAGACCGTCTCTTGACAGACTCCGGCCGGGGTGGTAAATGTAAGGGTGGGCTTTATGCCCGCCCGCATAGATAAAATTCCTGCAGGGGTGCTGCATGAAACAGGAAAACAGCGGCATATCACGGCCGTTATCGCGCGGCGGCAGGCTCCCCATCTTTTTCGGTCTCATCGGATTCGGAATCTATCCCCTCGTCGTGCAGATCCTCTCGCTTCGCGAATTTCTGGTTATCTACTTCGGTAATGAGCTCTGTCTCGGGGTGATCCTC
>Ga0209013_10001599_pt1 | contig 20754 bp, 17 predicted proteins | sample Cruoilmetagenom2_FD_187291 | JGI IMG/M metagenome (GOLD analysis project Ga0209013, IMG submission 187291) | Oil polluted marine microbial communities from Coal Oil Point, Santa Barbara, California, USA - Sample 2 (SPAdes) (version 2) | ecosystem: Environmental > Aquatic > Marine > Oil seeps ...
GGTACACCCGAGGAAAACATAGGCGAGCTCACGACGGCCATCGCCAGAACATACGCCAGCACGCTTAAACCCGAAGCGCTGTTATACCGTCGCAGTAAAGGTTTGCAGGATTACGACGAACGCATGGCGATCCTGATTCAGGTCGTTCAGGGTGAAGCGTTCGGAGATTATTTCCTCCCGCAGGCAGCCGGTGTCGCTTTCAGCCGCAACATGTACCGTTGGTCGCCGCAGATACGACGAGAAGATGGCTTCGTGCGGCTGGTTTGGGGGTTTGGGACACGCGCCGTACAGCGCGTTGGGGATGACTACCCAAGGCTGGTGGCCCTCAGCCACCCTACTCTGCAGCCAGATGACTCAACTCAGTCAATCCGCCGTTATTCGCAGCAATACGTAGACCTGATCGATCTTAAGAAAAACGAATTCCAAACACTGCCAGTGCACGAGGTGTTGAACTCGCGTTATCCGCCATTGCGGCTGATCACCCAGTTAGAACAAGATGGTTTCTTTGCTGCACCCCGCATGAGGGTGGGCGAAGCCGATGTGCCAAACCTGGCAGTCACCTTCCACGAGTTTCTACGGCGCACGCCCTTTGCACCCATCCTATCCAGCGTACTGCGCACCCTCGAGGAACACTATCACAGCTCCGTAGATCTTGAATTCACCGTAAAAGTTCCTGATACATACGTACCACAACCACAAATAGAACTATCTCTTCTTCAATGCCGCCCTCAAAGCTATCTCGTGAGCGCGGACACCATCCCGGAAATCGATAACATCCCTGAAGATGACATCATCTTTTCAACACGCTTTATGGTGCCGCATGGGTTTTTACCCGATATCCGCCACGTACTGTTTGTCGAACCGGAAGGCTACTTTGGATTGCCGTCTGAGAATGAGCGTTATGAAATTGGCAAGTTTATCTCACGTTTGAATGCCACGCTGGAAAAGAAATCATTTATCTGTGTTGGACCAGGGAGATGGGGCTCCTTGAACCTGGACCTGGGTGTGTTCGTAACCTATACTGACGTGGACAACGCCGGCGCCCTCGTGGAACTCGCCGGTAGAGGTGTAGGGCCGGCGCCTGAACCTTCACTGGGGACGCATTTCTTCCAGGATTTAATGGAAGCGCAGATCTTTCCGCTTGCTCTCAATCTGGACGATGTTGACACGCGATTTTCAAAGAAATTCTTCTACCAATCGGCCAACAAACTGTCGAATTATATCGATAATGTCAACGAACGCCTGGAAAACAATCTGCGCTTGATCGATGTTGAGGACTATCGCCCGGGTCATCATCTACAAGTCGTGATGGACGGCGAGAATGGGGAAGCTATTGCCTATGTTGCAGCGGATTGATCCCAGCCGCTGACCACCGATCGTATTGGTATTCAGCCTGACAACTTGTTAAGCATAGCTGTGGTGTGGTATCGCCATAGGGTGGGTAGTTGGTAGGTGGAGCTTGGCGCCTTCGTGGTGTTCAAACACATCCAATTTGCACACTTCACAATCTGGCTGACTGACCACGAAGATTGGTTTTCCTCTACCAGATTCACTGCAGGAACTAGAAACCATCGGGGCTGTCTAATTCCCCTCGTCAGACAGCCCCTTCGCTGGTGTATCGTTTTACTCAAGCGAACTCGAGTCGTTGCCGACCAGCGGCATGTAGATCTTGAAGGTGACCAGCGCTGTCGTCGTCAGCGTGGCACTGTCGCTGACTCCCGGATCACCCTGGGAAGTGGCTGTTATGGTGGCTGTGTCGTACTCGCCACCTGCGGCATCTGCCGGGATGGTTACGTACACGATTACCTGCGTGCTTTCACCCGCACCCAGAGTCGCCTCCGTCACCGGCAGGTTGGTCGTCCAGGAGTTACCGCTGGCATCCAGGACGATGGTATCCGTGGTGTTGCTTGTGTTGGTCAGCGTCACCGTATAGGTCAGCTTTTGTCCCGCAAGACCGGAGAGTGCCGGATTATCGGAACTGCAGTCCATGCTGTAGGTTGCCAGCGCAGTTGTGGTCAGTACCGCCTGGTCGCTTTTTACAGGATTCCCCTGCGAGGTCGCTGTCACGGTAGCCAGGTCCTGTTCACCTGCCATGGCATCGGACGGGACGGTCACCTAAATGACCAGCGCGGCGCTCTCGCCCGGGGCCAGCGGGCCAATCGTATCGGAGAGTACGTGGTTGTCCAGGATGCGCTGCTGGTGATGTCGTAGGTATCAACCTGCGTGCCGTTGTCGTCAATCGACAGGGCGTAGGTGACGGTTTCGCCCGGTTCGTCGCTATCGGCTGAGTCCTCCGGCGCCAGGTTGCCAAAGTAGAAGTCGGCGCATGCCTCCGCAGATCGGTAGTAGTTAGTGTTTGTGATTGTCACTAAATTATCAATCGTACCTCCCACGGACCAGACCTCCCCGCCGGTGACCGCCTCGGTGCAGAAGCCGCCAAAGTTGCCAGCATAGGTATCCGGCAGCGGGTCGCCCAGGTCGCTCCAACTGGAGCCGGGCCAGACGCTGTAGTCGAGGGTTTCGACCAGGTCGGTTAAAACGAGAGATGTGCTAGGGTCGACATCGCCGCCCATGGCGTAAAGGTGGGTACCTGTCGCTGCCAGGCCGGGGGCATTCCGGGCGCTGGTAAAGGTTGGGCCGCTCTCCCAGGCATCCGCTGACATATCGTAGCGCTGGGTTGCATTCGTGTGGCCGCTGATAGCCCCACCGCCTACGATGAACAGGTAAGGACCGACCTGTGCATTGCCCGATGTCCTGGCTGCCACGGGCATGGGGGCACCCCCCTGGTCCGTCCAGGCACCGGCGGCGATATCATAGATGTCAACATGGTTGATTGGGGTGATGGATGGATAAACACCCGTTGTGCCTCCGACCAGGTATAGCCGGCCATCCCAGGCGCCCATCGAGGCAAGCCACAGCACGTGCGGCAGGTCCGGACCCTGAGTCCATGTATCGCTGGTGATATCGTAGATGAAAAGATTATCCGTGACATGCGGCTCCGGCAGTTGCCAGCCACCTGCTGTATAGATCTTGCCCTCGTAGCAGGCTGCCGCCGGGTGGATCAACGCCACGGGCAGGGATTCCAGTTCCGTCCATGTGTCACTGGCGGCGTCGTAATGCCAGGCATCGTCGATCGGATCTCCTTGAGCCTGCCCCCCGCCAATAACGTAGAAACCGTCCGGGTCATCCACGCACTGCGCGAAAGCGTAGTTGGTTGTTTTCTGTGGGATTGGCTCGGTTTCCGTCCAGGCTTGCGGTAGGTCTGGGTATGCCTGTGCAATTCCCGTTCCCGCCGCTAGGCCCATTGCCAGAAGCAGCAGGACTGCCAGGCCAAATCCGAGTAAGATCACGCAGGGTAGGTGCCAGTACAATTGAATCTTTTTTGCGTTCATTTTCATTCTCCATAATAAACTTTTTTTTTCGAGTTAATATTGGGATCTTTCCTAAAAACACGTCATAGCCTCCATGCTGCCTCCTTTCACGGTCTGGGACCAGACCCTAAGGGTTTCAGGTATAATCGAAAGTTCATGGTTTCTGGGCTGGCAACCGCAATATATGGGCCATCTCTCAGCGAAAACCCTTAGGGTCTAGACACCGGTATCCACCTTTTAGTCTGGCTGGGGAGCGGGGGGCGCCTGGTCGCACAGTCCCTCCAAATAGGCGAACAGCGCCCCCATATCGGTGAAGCCGTGCATTTCGCCGCTCTGCACCTCCTGAAGCGAGGCACGCCAGCACTCCCCATCCTCTTCCTTCACCCGCCACAACCTCAGCAGGTACGAGTGGTAGTCCACCTGGTCCGGCTTCATCATTTCACCTGCCTTGGTGCAGCTTCAAGTTAAATTACTGCCAAACGTGTCTGGCAAGCGAGATCATAAATACCCTTACGGTTCTGGCCAGGGACCTGGCACAAAGTTGTTATCGAACCCCAGGCTCTCCAGGAAGAAGCCCTCGCCGGGTACGCTGCCGGTCTCCAACCAGTATTCCATGGCCCGCACCGATGCCAGCACCTGTTCCGGTGTGAAATCGCAGTGGTAGGTGCCATTTGTGTACACCTGGGTGAGGAATTCCTCGCTGCCCGCAGATATGACCTGCTCACGGTAGGCGCTCTCCATCTCCACCGGCGTGATCACATCATACTTTGTGTGCACTGTCAGCACCGGCCTTCTGATCCTACCGGTCAGATCGGCATAATGCTCCAGGTAGTTGCGTGCATTTGGATCCGCGCTGATCGTCGTGCGGGCGTTCATTTCCGCAAGCATACTTTCTGCATCCACTCCCAGGTCAGAAAGGTAATCGATTTCGTCAGCGCTCAGATCGTAAACCTCGTCGAGGTTCTGCGATGGATTTCCATTTGCGCGTACTTCGACTTCTGCCCTTCCGTAAACCATCAACACGGTGTTCAACACCACAAATCCAGTTCCCTGGAATGGGTAATAGTAAAATCCAACAGGAGTTAAATTATTTACAAGGCGCACGAATTCATTCTGGCCATAATATTGAGGGAGGAATGTCTGCCACCACGTCACGGGGCGGATATCGGTAAAAATATTGACATCGTCGTTCACATCATCCACGGTTCCCCAGCTCTCCGGCCAGCCAAAGGCGGCATCGTAAGCCAGGCCGACATTCAAGAAGTGATCAAATGTTTCGGTTGCGCCAGCCATCACCCCACACATCGGGATGCCGGCGTCATAGATGCCAGGGAATTTCTCGATACTCTCCGCTGTGATCAGGCCCCCCATGGATCCGCCGTAAACAATGATCGTCTCTGGCTCCCCAATCTGCTCTCGGAAGAAGTTCGTCAGCGCCAGGGTGTCATGGACGCCCTCCTTGACCGCCCAGCCTGCATTCTGGAATGCAGAACCAGCCAGGGCATAGCCGTGATCCAATAGCATCTCTTCAAATTCATCTCCCTTGAATGCCGCATCTGGAGGATCCGGCACTTCAATCGTATACCCGTGCGCATACACCAGCAGGGTGCCGTTCCAGTCCTCCGGCACGCGGATATGGAAGGTTGCCCCGTCGATGTCACCGATCCAATCAATCGGCGTATCGAGTGTGGTTTGTGCCTGTGTAGGGAATATCAGGAGCACGCTGCCGAACAGCAGCACCACAACAATTGAAACACAAATGGTTTTCTTCATGACATTGCCTCCTTTGGGTCACGATAGTTCTAGCTTCCAGTCGTCCGTGAATGGAATAATCGACTCACAGCCCCAGGGATTCCTTTACCCATCATACAAATTTAGTCTCAGGTAACTCTCAGCAATCTCTCAGGAAAAGTCCTGCACTGGTTGAAATCTGCAAATTTTCGGCTATAATAAATACAGGATCGGAAAGAGCAATTAGCACAAAGGGGCGGGTTAAATGGCAAGACTGACCATACGGTTACTGGGTTCCTTCCAAGCCAACATCGGTGCCAGACCAGTAATAAAATTTGATTCCAATAAGGTGCGCGCGCTGCTGGCCTACCTGGCGGTGGAGTGCGATCAGGCCCAGCGACGGGAGAAACTGGCCGCGCTGTTCTGGCCCGAGATGGCCGAGAATCGGGCGCGCTCCAATCTCAGCCAGGCTCTATACAATCTGCGGACTATCCTCCAGGATCAAGAAAACCGAAATCCGTTCTTCCTGGTGACGCGCGACGCTGTGCAGTTCAACCGGACCATCGAAACCTGGTTAGACGTGCATACATTCAGCGAGCTTGTGGGGGAAAACAAAATGCACAATCCTTTGAATCCTGAAAATCGTGATCAGAACCTGGATCGACTGCAAGAGGCGGTTGATCTCTACCGGGGTGATTTCCTGGAGGGATTCTCCATCGAGGGCAGCCTGGCATTTGATGAATGGTGCCTGTTGGTGCGCCAGCGTCTCCACATCCATGCGCTGGATGCACTGCACACGCTCGTAGAAGCCTATACCAGGCGGGGCGAGATCGACCAGGCGCTGCCGTATGCGTTGCGGCAGGTGGAGCTGGATCCGATCAGGGAGAGCGCAGCCCGCCAGTTAATGCAGTTGTTCCTGGAGAGCGGTCATCGCAACCAGGCGCTGGCTCAATTTCAACGCCTGAGCGTCCTGCTCGCCGAGGAACTGGATGTCGAACCCGAGCAGGGGACCGTCGATTTATACCAACGTATCCTTGCTGAAGGTGGTGCTTCAGAGCAACCCGAATACAGGCGGCACAACCTGCCCGCCTTTCTGACCCCCCTGGTCGGCAGAGCGGATGAATTGGCCGAACTCCACGAACAATTAGGAGACCCGGCGATACGATTACTGACCATCCTGGGTCCGGGCGGCAGCGGCAAGACGCGCCTGGCTTTAGAATCAGCCCGCTCGAACCTGAAGACCTTCAACCATGGCGTGTTCTTCGTGCCCCTCAACCCGGTCCAATCAACGGTATCGATCTTGCCGGCTGTGGTCGAGGGCGTCGGGCTGCCTTTGAGTGGAGAGGGGAACATCCAGGAGCAGCTCACCGATTACCTGCGCAACAAGAACATCCTACTGGTGCTGGATGGATTCGAACACCTCCTGGATGGTGCGGGGGTTTTTGTGGAGATTCTGCATCAGGCTTCGGGGGTCAAAGTACTGGTGACCTCGCGCGCCAGGTTGAACATCAAGGGCGAAAACCTGTACAACCTGGAGGGCATGCACTACCCTGTTGGGAAAGCCTCTGAATCATCGATTCTGGAGGCCGATGCGGTGCAGCTTTTCATATCCGGCATGGGGCGGGTGCGGCAGGAATACCAACCTACGAACGACGACCTGGGGCACATGCTGCAGGTTTGCCAACAGGTGGAGGGCATGCCGCTGGGCATCCTGCTGGCTTCCTCCTGGGGGGCAGCCATGAGCATGAGTGAGATCTCCGCTGAAGCCAGGCGCGGGTTAGATTTCCTGTCCGCAGAATGGAGCGACGTCCCCGTCCGGCAGCGCAGTGTGCGCGCCACCTTCGAGTATTCCTGGGACCTGCTTGAAGCGCACGAGCGGGAGCTTTTCCAGGGATTGTCGGTGTTCAGGGGTGGTTTCAGTCACCGCGCAGCCCGGGAGGTATTGGGAGCCTCGCCCTTTGAACTGCGTACTCTAGTGGACAAAACGCTGCTGTTGAGCAAGTCCTCGGGGCGTTATGAGATGCACGAACTGCTGCGCCAGTACGGAAACGAGAAGCTGAGTGAATCCCCTGCAGATGAACGGGGTTCCCGCCTGAAACACAGCAACTACTTCCTGCGCCGTCTAGAGCGACTGGGGAGGATGATAAAAAGCGCCCAACAGGAAGCTGCCCTGGCGGAGATCGACGTCGATCACGAAAACTTCCACACCGCCTGGTACTGGATGGTGAGTAAGGGAGATAACCCTGATCTGGTCTCTGCTCTGGAGGCGCTGTGCCTGTATTACGACCTGCGCTGGCGCAGCCAGGAAGGGGAGGCGGCCTGCTGCGCAGGGGTGGATGGTCTGGAGCGCTTCGAGAATTCAATTGAAGTTACCCGCACGCGCATCCGCATGCTGGCATGGCAGAGCCATTTCCAACGTTTGCAAGGGGAACTGGAGTCCGCAAACCAATTGCTGGATGAATGCCAGGTTCTGCTTGAAACGCTGGATGCCGACGGTTATGACACCTGCCAGGAGCAGGCCTTCATCCTGTTCGAAAGAGGGGAGTGTGATTTTAATTTCGACCGCGATGCGGCTGTGGGCTATTACGAACGCAGCATGGATGTTTATCGGGATGTCGAGGACGTCTGGGGTGTAGCAAAAGCCCTGGCGAGCCTGGGTTTGGTCGCTCATCAAATGGGTGCATTCGAGCGGGGGGTACAGTGCTATACGGAATGCCTGGAACTCCATCGACGCATGGGGATCCCAGGGGCATCGCCGACGCCCTGATCGAACTGGGGATGAATTCGGTTCGCTCTGGTCAGCACAAAAAGGGCGAAGGCTATATGAAGGAAGGGGTATCTATTCTGCAGGGTATTGGAGACCAGGCCGGCGTCGCCAGGGGATACTATGAGATCTGCAGAATCTATTACTGGATTTATGGGGACTCCACCAGGAGTTACGAATTTTTAGACAAGAGCTGCCAAATTTATTATGAGCTTGGATTCCGGGAACGCTGGGTTTATTCACGCATCGCTATGGGAATGTTTTTAATCCATTTGGGGAAGTATGATGACGGTTACCATATGGCTCTCGATACCCTTCCGATAGCAGAAGATTACAATTTAGGGCGCGAGATTGGTTTTGTCTACTATGATTTGGGAATGGTTGGGCTGGTAAAGGGAGATCTCAAACAGGCTTATGAGTGGGCATTAAAAAGTGCCAGGTATTACGATGAACTCGGAGTAACAGAATTCTTATGCCATACATTAGCTGAACTCATATACATAAATCGCGGTTTGGGGCAATCCGAGGAAGCGGTCAATTATTTTTGCCAGGCTCTTAGAACCGCAATCCCCATCAAGGCATTTTTCCCAATTTTGCATACCATATTGGCTGCGGCTCTGCTTTTGGCTGATCAGGGAGAGTCTGTCATGGGTGTCGAAATCACTGCGCTCGCCAATCGTTATCCGAACATTGCCAATTCGCACTGGTTTGATGACGTCGCCGGCCGGGAGATCAATGCCATCGCCGAGAACCTGCCCCCTGAAATGGTGGCCGCGGCCCAAGAGAGGGGGCTTAAACGCGACGTCTGGGAGACGGCCAATGAGCTGCTGGAGCTGTTTGAGGGAGAATGAAGGGGAGTGCCGGATTAAACTTTGGACAAAAGCGGTAAGATGTTATTGCTTCGCGCTGCTGGATGCCGGAAACCTTAAGTTCCATTTGACTCAAGGAGGCTTTTGATGAAAGTAAAATTGTCCTTAATTTCTCTATCGATGGTTATGGGTCTGGGTCTGGCCGTGCTCTGGTTGGCGGTCTTGAGCCCGTCCGTGCAAGCCGCTCCGACAGCCGAGTTCCATGTCTGCCCGAGCGGCTGTCCGTACACGTCTCTCCAGTCAGCGGTGGATGCTGCCCAGGCTGGGGATGTCATCAAGGTGGCTCAAGGAGACTATACCGATGTGCATCACATAGCGAACCTGGACACGGATACTTTTACTGCCACCCAGATTGTGGCTGTTACCAAGTCAATCACCATCCGGGGAGGCTACACGACGACGAACTGGACGACGCCAGACCCGGTCGCTCAGCCCACCACGCTGGATGCGGGCGGGCAGGGGCGCGTCCTGGTCATCAGCGGCACGAACTCAACAACCATCGAGGGCTTGCGCATGACTGGCGGTGACGCGTCCGGATTGGGTGGTCATTACTCGGGAGCGAGGGATGCGGGTGGTGGGGTGTACGTTTACGGTGCGACTGTTGAAATCAGCAATTGTAACGTCTACAGCAACAGCGCTCACACGGGAGACTGGGCTAACGGCTATGGAGGCGGGATGTACCTGGGCAGCACCAACGCCACACTGGAGAGGAATATTGTTAGCGGCAACATTGGCACCACAAGAGGCCACGGTTACGGTGGCGGATTGAATCTGTCCTACAGCCATAACGCCTCACTGAAGGGCAACTACATTGATGGCAATATCGGCGCAGATGCCAATGGTAACGGAGGCGGGTTGTACCTGTACCACAGCGAATACGCCAGCCTTGAGGACAACATCATCAGCAACAATATCGGCAGCCTGGGTGCAAACTATGATGGTGGTGGGCTGTATATACGGTCGAGTGATCACGCGATCCTGACCGGAAACATCATCAAGGGCAACACAGCTGGAGCTGCGTGGAGTTGGGGTGGTGGGCTGTACGTATATAGTTGCGACGATGTCACACTGAATAGAAATACGATTGAGGGCAACACCGCCAGCACCTGGGATGGTTGGGGTGGTGGCCTGTATTTGCGCCATAACGCTGACTTGACCATGAACGGCAATCTGGTTCGCAGTAACGCGGGAACCTCCAACACCTCCTCTGGCGACAGTTGGGGAGGCGGAATGTACATCGAGTTGGGTGGGCCGATAACTCTGACCAATAACGTATTTGTCGACAATGAAGTCACCACGTCTGGCAGCGCGCTGTATATTGAAGATGCCTCGCCCCGTCTGCTGCACACCACCCTTGCCCGCAATTTCGGTGGCAATGGGAGTGGGATCGCTATTACCGGCACACTCAACACGGTGATCATGACGAACAGCATAATCGTCAGTCACACTATGGGTATAACGGTGTCGGCTAACAGCACGGCCGCACTCAACGCCAGCCTGTGGCAAAACAACAACATAGATTGGGGCGGCACAGGTACAGTAAACCACATCAACGACTACTACGGTGATCCAGCTTTCCTCCCCGACGGCTACCACCTGGGTCCCGCCTCGGCGGCGATTGACCAGGGCGTGGACGCAGATGTGGTGACGGATATTGACGGTGACTTGCGCCCACGTTGGGCAGGCTACGATATTGGTGCCGACGAGTATATGAGCCGAATTTATTTGGCACTGGTGGTTCGTGATTAACAATCTTTAAGCAAGCCAATAATTCACCTGGCGCTTGCGTTGTTCGCTGCAGGGATCGCTATCTAAGTAGTCTTAAGAAAACGGGGTGTGAAAGATCTGACAGGTGCGCACGTACCACAAGTTTCACCAGGGGAACCTTCAAATCCTGCGCCAGCGCCACAAACTCACAATTGTATGCAGAGCAGGTACTGACGCTTACAAGTTCTAAAACTTGATTTGAGGTAACTGCAAATTCTTGACCCTGCATCAGATCGACTGCAGCTTTCATAATCTCTTGTGCGTCTTCTACAGAAAGCGTGTCATTACGAATGTAATGTGCAAGGACGTTCCTCATTTCGCTGCGCCACAGCAGGGGGGCTGCCCATTGTGCATCCTTCAGCAGCGCCTGTTCAGCCAGAGCTGATTGATCGCCGGTCAGGAATAGGAAGCCGATGATATTGGTGTCGACAACAATCAAAGTCGGCCAGCATTCTTGGCGTCTGTGAACTCATCCTCTGTGATCGTGTAATTAGCGGTCTTTTCCCTTAACCCGCGGGCGCGGACAAGCATTTCTTCGGGCGCGATTTTTTTACTTCGGACGGCATTTTCGATGATCACGATGATTTCACTGTTAATACTGCGCCGGTTTGCTTTGGCGGAACGTTTCAATCGCTCATAAATTTCGTCTGGTATATTCTTCACCGTAATAGAGAACATGGCTCACCTCAAATTGGTTGCATTTAGGAACCGTTATGGTTCCATTCGTGTATTTTATCAAGAAGGGATTTGACCTGGCGATGAATCCAATCCGCCCCCTCCTCAATTTACGAGCCTGCCAGCACCACCGCCTCGCCATCCAGCACCATCTCGCCGTCCTGATTCGTGCAGACGGTAGCAAGCGTGACGATCGGCCTGTCGGGGCGCACCGATCTCACCTCAACGGTGGCCGTGATCACGTCGCCCGGATAGACCGGCGCTTTAAACTTTAATTTCTGGCTCAGGTAAACCGTGCCCGGCCCCGGCAGGTCGTTGGCCAGGGTTGCCGAGATCAGCCCGGCGGCGATCATGCCGTGCGCGATACGCCGCCCGAAGCGGGTGCTTGCGGCATATTCGTCGTCCAGATGCACGGGGTTGGTATCACCGGTTACGTCCGCGTACGCGTGGATCATCTCGTCGGTGATCGTGCGCGTGCGAGAGGTTTTGTCACCAGGATTGAGGTCGGTCATGGGGTTCTCCTTTTCTCGATCGAATTACTCATTTAATCATCCAACAACGAAATTCCCGATCGCAAATCATAAGCGCCAACAAAGAATAAACCCATCACAGACGCGAGACCTTCGGCATCCTCATGATCCAATTGCGCACCAACCTGGGGAATCCCAAGGGAAGACCGATCATTAATACGCATGTGATGGGAGTATGGGGTGGTGCAACCGATTTCAGTTGGATTGGGTATGTTATTCTCGGTTGAATTGCCTCTTTGCCCACCTCCAGCTTTCCCTGACCAGGCGCTGGTACAAGACCAGGTCCGTTTTTTGGGGAAGGATAATTTTAGCGTACGTGTTACCGGACACACGCGAGTACACGACGACGCGCACCATAAAGATCAATGTGTATGAAATGCTGGTCGCCCATGCAGAACCCGCTACACCGATTTTAGATATCAGCACCAGGTTCAAAATAACTTGAACAACAAGACCGAATCCCCCCACATAAGTGTTCAAAAGTGGTTTCCCACGGCCGGCAATGTCGTTAGCCAGCACACGCGATGCACTCAGGAAAACAATCCCCGGCAGCAGAATGCGGAACAATTGTACTGTGGGCAGGTAGCTCTGCGAATAAAGCAGCACGATCAACCATGGGCTGAGGAAGAAAAGAACGATGGCCCCAATTAGCGTGATTAGCAGCACGTTTCTGCTGATGATGGGGGTAAATTCGTTGCGCTTTTGCTCGTCTTTTTCAGCGGATATCACTGGGAAGATCAACATGGATGCTGATTGGGAAACGATCCATAGCCGCTCCGCCAGTCCAACTGCCACAGAGTAGAAACCGAGCGCTGCGGCAGGCATCAGGAAACCGAGAATAAACAGCTCAATACGATAGTTCAGGAATCCAATCACGTTACCTAAATATGTCTTGAGGCCGTAATCGAGCGCATCACGCAAATAGTCCCTGGCGATTTTCAGGGATATGCCTCCCACGATCCTTCTGATCCAGATAAACAGGAGCACGCACATCAGTGCTGAACTCATTACGTTCGCCCAAACAGCACCCTGTACACCAGCTCCCAGGCTGACGATGGCGATGAACAGCAGAACCAGGAAGGATAAACTGGACAGAATTGCTGCGGTGTTGATATCCTTGATCCTTCTGCTGCCAAGCAGGATCTGGGTCCCTACCTGGCCGAGGAACAGATTTAAGGGAACCAGTGTCAACGCCAGGTACAGAGTAGTACGTGGAACTTCGGGGAAGATCTCAGTTGGGAAGATGGCAGCAAGCAGCAATCCCGCCAGGATGCCGATAACGCCCAGGAGCAGGCTCATCAGGGTATTGCTGCCAAAGACATTCTTCAGCGGGTACTTTTCCTGGGCAACGTAGTAAACCGTGGCTGGACCAAGACCAAGATTGCTGAAGGTCACGATCAAAGTGGGAAAAAGGATCGCGAGTGTGTATATGCCTCTGCCCTCAGGTCCCAACCCGCGGGCCAGGAGGATCGAGATCAGCAGCCCCAGACCCAGGTTAACGATCTTGGTGCCTGTGGTCAGCAGCGCCTGCTTCGCAAAAACATTAAGTCTTATCAACCGGATGACCTTTTTTGGGATGTCACTCTAGAAGTTACCAGAGATTGATAGATATCTCCCAGTTCTTCAACGATCGCCTGTTCACCAAATCGTGCTGCACAATCTGTGCGAATCTGGCGTGGATCGTACCTTTCGTAATCTCTGACCATCTGCTGCATGGCTGCTGCCAGCGCCTCAATATCTCCTGCAGGCGCCAATAAACCATTCGTCGCGTTGACGATCGCTTCTGGACCACCGGAGCGAGTGGCCACGACGGGTTTTCCCAACGCCATCGCTTCGATCAGCGTTACACCGAAGGTCTCATGGTGACTCGATGAAACCAGAGCATGACTGCGCTGTAGTAATGTTCGCACCTCTTCCCGGGAGAGTGCTCCCAAGAAATCGACCTGTTCTGCTATTCCTGAATCCAACGCCAGTACTTCGAGCGAATGGCGTTGGCTCCCGGAACCTCCGATTCGTAACCTGACCGGTTCGTCTCGGAAGGCTAGTGCAAATGCCCTGATCAAGATATCAAACCCCTTGATGGGCTCCAGATTAGCAACGCTAGCGAAGATGAAGCTCTCAAAGGGCACCTTATCATCGCCTGGTATGAAGAACTCCGTATCTACTATATTGCCCAGTACTTCAATTGCGCACTCGGGACAATATTGATTGAGTGTTTGTGCCAGGGCAGGTCCAACTGCCAGGATTTTATCGGTGTTGTGTAAGGTGTGGCGGACAATTTTCCGCTGGTCAGGGCGTAACACGCCGCTCATAAGCGCGCTGGAGTGTTCTGTCAGTACTGTAGGGATTTGCCAACGCTTACCAATATGGACGGCGAGGTATCCACCATACAGGATGCCGTGGGCATGAACGACATCAGGGACTCCGAAACTATTAACGTAGCGCTCGAATGACAACAAACCTGCCTGGATCAGAAGCTGTGAATTTTCTTTTGGAAGAAAACCGGGGAACCATCCCCATTGGCACGTCCGAACTATCGGCAGCCCAAGATCATCTTTGATGGAAAACTGAACCGCAAAATCGGAAAACCGTCTGACTTCAACTAAATCGCGTTTCGACCGCAATGTAGGAGCAACCAGCACCCCAACCTGGCAGCCCGCTTTCTGCAGTGCGAGAGCCTGGTCGCGAAAGAACAATCCAACAATCGGATTCTCGATGGTTCGATACCATGATGGAACGGTGAGTATGTGCATGTTGTTCGGTTTCATCTGTTACGTCTTCTGCAGATTCTGAATAGAAGATTGGACAATGATCCGTGCGTCATGATTGGGGTTTTTTTACAGGCTCCTCTTTGCTGAGTTGAGTGCTGTTGAAACGTCTGTACAGGAACAGGTTCATTTCCCTGAATACTTTAACATTCACGAGATGGATTGTCAATCTCATCTCCGTACTTCCCCGCAGGCCAGGATGTTTTTTCGAATCGATAAGGGGATGCTTCCGGGGTTAGCGGGATGTAGTAGTCTATACCGAAGCTGTCCGCGATGCATCGAATTTCACCTAACGAATCAGGCGTATAGATCCTGACTTGTTCCTCGTACGCACGAGATTTGTTTAATACCTCATTTTTTTTACCCCAAATGTGTATGGTTCACCCTCCTCTTGGTGGCAGGAGCTGGCTTCCACAGCCAGGCATACAAAATTTATTTGGGTTGGCAGTGAATCGATCAGTGTTATTCGTTGACCAATTGGCAGAATCGATGTTTCTGGCTTCAACCTGGCAGCACACTTTTTCATAACTGCTGTCAATTACCTGGTTTTTATCTATTCCAATGGCGAATGCGACGTTTTTTTTGCTCGTCGTACTCGACCACCAGGACACGTTCGACAAGAAATTCGAACAGCACATAACTGGGGAGGATCACAGTTGATGCTGCAATCTTCTCCGCCTTCGCTCGCACTTTCGCATCAGTAATCACCTCTACATGACCCGAAACAAGGAATTCGAACAGTGGACCTTCGCCGCCTACCGAACAATGCAAGGCATAACGCCCATCCCGGCGCAGATCACGGATCTTCGGCGAAGATGATTTTGTAAACATGAACAACATACCGCCCCCGATGAATGGTGTCACGGGATGTATCCGGGGCGCCCCATCTTCGTTTAATAGCCCCAGGTATATAATTTTCCTGTTCAGCCTTTCAAAACCCAACCAGGCTAATTCAGGGGCATCTTCTTCGAATACTTTCCAACTCATGCTGTTTCATCCTTTCAAAACTCGTCTGCCTAACGAGAAAGATTGCCCGCCAGGCAGTTTTGCCGTTGAGCATTCTTTGAATTTAACACACTACTTCCATTGCAGCCTGCCTCTCAGAGCGATTCCATAAAATTCGTCGCCGCTCGCAGAAGCGGAGCTATCTCCCAATTGTCTAACCCTAAATCATGACCTGCACCCTGCAACTGCACATGCAGTCCATCGGGTAGCAGCGAAAGGGCGTGTTCGACATCACTGTCTGAGTTGACCCCTCCTTGAGATGGATCTCCCTGCAGCAGAAGCACCGGGCAGATCGTTTTCCTCAGTGCTGTATCGATATCGACCATCTCAACATACTCGTCCAGGCGCCCTTCGGCGTGATACTGCGCTACATCAGGATCAACCTGGTTCAGGGTCTTTGCCCAGCCTCGAATATAGGCAGTATCCATACCTGGAAGGTCACCATACCGGATCGGGGTGTCCTGTCCTGTCCCCGATACTGGCAAATCCGCCAGTTCAGCAGACAGCTCCGATATCGAAAGCCCTGCACCAGCGAGACCTTGTATTGTGCCCCACATGCTTCTCCTCTCCTGGCTGCCCTCAATTGCCAGGAAGCGCTCAATGCACAGAGGTGGGTCACCAAGAATTAGCGCCCGTACCTTCTCCGTCATGTCCGCTGCAACCATAAGAGCTATCCATCCGCCCAATGAGTGACCGAAGAGAATCACACGTTCTGTGAGCTGACTCTCAAGAAACGCCATGATGTCTGCAGCATAGTGTTCAGGGCGGTACTGACCAGGCACACGACCAGACTTGCCGTGCCCCCGCAAATCTAGCGCATAAATATGCCACCTCATCACGAGGCTCGGGATAATCGGCAAGAAATTCAACCAACAGTCACCCCCTCCGTGGAGCAGCACAAGTGGATGCCCAGATGGTGGCCCCTCAGCGTAATTGATCGTCACATCGTCCGTTATAAATTTCTGTTCTTTGAGCATTTCCACTCCTGCAAATCAATTCGATCCCATTATCTTCACTGTCATACTATCAAGCGCTTGTTCTGGCAATAATATTCTTCTTCTCATGAGTTTCTCCAACTTTGCAATCCGACCTGATACAAAGTCAAAGCCGCTGCTCCTACTTTCAGCAGCTTCAAAGATAACCACAGCCACTTCTCTGGCGCAACGACCAGCAGCTCACTTCCTCGCCACAATAGCAAAATGCCATGGGATATGCATCAGTATGTGCTCCCAGCTACCCGGATGAACTTGTGCATCGTGTTTCAGGTGACATGGAGCTTCATGAACATGTTGAAGAAAGAACCCCGCATCAAGCAGCCCATTGAAGATATCGCTCAAGTAATGTCGATATTCGATGACACCATCCTCGCGCCGTTGAATTCTCTCGGCATATGGCGTGGTGATGTGATAACCCGTGCCATCCCACGTTTCGTCGACGAACTGGGCCGCTGGGTTGGGGGCATCCACCCGGTACTGCCCGCCAGTTCGTAACACCCTTGCTACCTGGGAATATACCTGCCGGACATCGGGGATATAGCTCATTGAAGGAGCCTGATACACGAGGTCGAAAGAATTCTCAACGATGGACGAGAGGTCCCGCATGTCTGCGTGAATTGTGGTGACCTGGTATCCGTAATGTGCTGCGGCTTCTCGATCCCCCTCCAGTTGTCCTTGTGCCAAATCCACGACGGTCACCTGTGCCCCAAGCAATCCAAATACCGCTGTCTGCTGGCCGCCACCTGAAGCAAGGCACAGGACATCCTTGCCCTCAACATCAGCCAGGATATTGGCGGGGTAAATCTCTATTAACGGCTCGGGCACAGATGTTAGTTGACCTCTCGCGTACTGGATGATGGTGTCACGATCAATATTCAGCCACGGACGCGTAAACCCGCATCCCTCTTCCACCATCTTCTCCCAATGTTGTTGGTTGATCAGTGCGGTTTCGTCTTGTTTACTCATACGCGTTCACCTTATTTGTTATTCCTACGCAAGATATAGAATGGGTTTTTATTAAGTATACCTAACTGTTGCGAGTTTATCAGTCTGGCAGGGCTGTGATGGAATTTGTGATCTGCTGGGGCCTGGTCGGCTGCAGCGACAGACTGTGTGTAAATTCAATCGGCTCGATCGCGTCATCCATGAGCCCGCACGACTTAAGATCATGACCCAACTCTACATCGTCGAGAGTGGTGATTTCGTGTACCTCATGCGAACGACCGGCCTCACTCGTGGAAACCTATCTTCTCACATGACCAAACTTGAAGAAGCAGGTTATATCGAGGTGATCAAGGAATTCGTGGAACGGAAGCCTTTGACAATGCTCAGGCTGAGCGACGAGGGTCGCTCAGCCTTCCTGGAATACCGAAAGAACATGGCCCTGGCGATTGAAGGATCCAGCTAGGGATTCGCACAAATCAAAAGCTGCCTGGTCGCGGCACTGGACTGAGGTAAATGTCTGATCGCTTGGCCCCCTAACGATAGGGAGCCAAGCCGTCTGTGTGGTTCGCTACTGCACTACAAAAGAACCGAAACGCTGCAAAACCCTGATGGGCAGCATGAGGACACTCGCGTAGCGGGTAGGCTTCAGAGGGAGGCTGTGCGAAAAGTCCGAAAATGAGCAAGGAGGCGAGGCTCTCTCCCCACTTCGGGCGCTGCTCACGTGTAACCAGCATTAGCAAATCGCACCGCGTGCCCTCCGGGCAAAGCCCGGCCAGTTGGAAACAGGGTCAGGTTTCGTCCTGACTAATAATATTCTGCCCTATAAAGCACTGTTTCTGCTTTCCTGATTGCTTTTTCTACTTTCTTCAATGCTCTCCAGAGTTCATCAAGTTCTTCTGGATTATCAACTGCCAATTTCGCAAACTCTATACTGGCTTTTGCCAAACTAAACGCAGGGCTGTTAATCGCAGGGGCACCACTGCTTGAGCGCAATTTCTTTGCCTGTTGCGAAATTTCCTCAAGTGTTGGTCCAAAGTCCTTCACCGGTTTCTTGCCCCTTGCCGTTTTTTTAGCCTGTATTTGAGGATCAAAGCTTTCTATGATCATGCCGTTCTGTTTCGCTGCCATGTAGGTTTCTTTGAGATCTGATTTTATCCCGCCCCCAAATGAAATAGCATACGAATTTAATAATCCATCGTAAATTATCTTACCCTTAAATGGCAGCAGAACTGCTTCCGCGTAGTATGGCAACCGGAGATCAGGCAATACCTCATCGAATGTTTCATGAAGAGCTAACACGCCATACACTTTTTCGCCCCCAATGAAAACTGCATATTTCTTGAGTAATCGTTCGATGATAAAATCACCGCGTTGGAATTTCTTCCAACTTTTTACGATTTCAAGCTCTTCTTTGGATAAGTCTTGCGGATTTTCTTCCAGGTACGAGTCAATAAGTTCTATATTACCGTAAAGCTTATCTCGTACAGTAAATATCTCAGAAGTTGACAGCATTTGATAGTCTTCAACTGAAGCGATATCAGGGAGAAGTTCCAACTTCAGATTTACATACGTCTGAAGTGCCCACATTAACTTGAAAAATAGATCGGCATCTTGAGTTGATAGTTTCATGGCTATATTCTACACTCAAATTTTCTTTCCCAAAACTTACTGATTATAATAATCTCACAAATAATCCAATTACACTCTATATTATCGCAATTGGTGTTATAATTAAGTCAATACAATCAGGACCGGAGCCAAAATGTGAAGTTGGTAAGTCATTGTGGATAAGGGAAATGAGCCAAGACTTCAATGATTTAAATGCAACTACTGATCGTTGCATAAGTTGCTAAATGTCTCACCCGTTGTTTGATCGCTGATTGGGTCTAGACTTCAGTGCAAGGATCAGTAAATAGCAGACTGATGGGCGATCGTCCTGCCGAAGGGCCACCTCCGCTGGGGTTGAACCTGCTTATGGGCGCAATCACGGCGGAAAAAATGAGAGACATGATGTGTAACTTGGAAGAGAACCGGATTAGGGTTAAACAAGGTGTGGTGGTATTGACTGATTAGCTATCATTATTTCTCAAGAAAATTGCTGATCACTCCGTTAGTACGCGCGCACCTCTCATACGTTCGTGTACGGATGATCATGTCGGGGAATTATTGAATGGACTTCATAATCAACGGAGGTAATTTGCATGACTGAGCAAGTAGATACGATCATTGTAGGCGGTGGACAGGGAGGGCTCTCGACGAGCTATTACTTGAAACAGGAAGGTCGAGAACATATTATCCTGGAACATTCAGATCAGGCTGCGAAGGCCTGGCGTGAGCGATGGGACTCATTTACATTCATTACTCCAAATTGGATGATACGACTCCCAGGAGCGGAGTATCAAGGTGATGAACGAGATGGCTTCATGGCTCGGAATAAAATCATAGATTATTTTAAAGAGTACACTATACGGTTCGAGCTGCCAATTAGATACGGAATCCAGGTGACATCTGTGGAATCTATTGAGACTGGGTATCTGGTGAGAACAAACAAAACAGATTTCGAAGCTGCAAATGTTGTGATCGCCACCGGCATGTATCAGCATCCCAGGATGCCATCATTCAGCACCAACCTGTCATCGGAGGTCAAACAACTTCATTCCAGCAAATACCGCAATCCTGAGGCGCTGCCCGCGGGTGCGGTGCTTGTCGTAGGGTCGGCACAATCCGGCTGCCAGATTGCCGAAGAACTCTATCAGAGTGGACGCAAAGTTTACCTCTCCGTGAGCAGCGCAGGTCGGCTCCCTCGCCGTTACCGTGGAAAAGACGTCACGCGCTGGATGGATGAAATGGGTTTTTACGACAGGACAGTAGACAAACTTCCATCACCCAAAGCCAAGTTCGCAGGCAGCGCGCATGGCACAGGAAAAGATGGAGGTCACACGATTAACCTGCATCAATTTGCGAGGGATGGCGTAGTGTTATTGGGTCACATACAAAGCGCCCAGGATAAGCAGATTGTTTTGGCGCCGGACTTGAGAGATAACCTGGCCAAATCAGATAAGCTTGAAGCTGATATTGTAAATCAAGTTGACGAGTACATCGAGAAAAGGGGGTTGGAATCCCCCAGAGAAACCCTCCCGGAACTACGTGACGGGTATGAGGCAGAAGAGTTACTTGATTTGGATTTGAAATCTGAGGGCATCACGAGTGTTATCTGGGCTACGGGATACAATTTTGATTTCAGCCTTGTAAAGCTTCCCGTATTCGACGAAGATGGATATCCGGTGCAGAAGCGCGGTTTTACTGAGTACCCGGGGCTTTATTTCATTGGACT
>Ga0209013_10001600_pt1 | contig 20737 bp, 22 predicted proteins | sample Cruoilmetagenom2_FD_187291 | JGI IMG/M metagenome (GOLD analysis project Ga0209013, IMG submission 187291) | Oil polluted marine microbial communities from Coal Oil Point, Santa Barbara, California, USA - Sample 2 (SPAdes) (version 2) | ecosystem: Environmental > Aquatic > Marine > Oil seeps ...
CCATCACTTGTACGTTGCGCGCGCCCGCCCGCCGCAAACGCTCAAAACTCGGCCGCAACTGACGTTTGTCCGCGTCGTAAGCATAGATCTGCCCGGTGTTATGCATGGCGGCAGCGAGCGCAAGCGTCTTGCCGCCAGCACCTGCACATAAATCGAGCACCTGCATCTTTGAGGTCGCCCCCGCCAGAAGCGCAGCAACCTGCGAACCCTCATCCTGCACCTCAAACCAGCCCTTGCCGTGGGCCGCCTCGGCTTCGACGTGAGGAGCACGCCCCGCACCCTCGGGCGGAGGAATACGCACACCCACCGGCGACAATGGCGTGGGCTCTGGAGAAAAATGCGCAAGTGCCTTCAATGTCCTCTCGCGCGTCGCTTTCAATGTGTTAACGCGAAGGTCGACGGGCGCGCGGGCGCTTAATGCCGCTCCCTCCTCCGCTGCGCGAGCCCCAAGCGCACGTTCAAGTGATGGCGCAAGCCACTCTGGAAAGTCGCCTACGATGTGGGCGGGCGCATCCTTAGGTAATTCGCGTGCCAGCGCATCCTGCTCCTGCACACTCAAAGACTCAATGGCATACACAGAGCCGTCCGCTGCTCCCGCGACCTCCTCGGGCGTCATCGCGAAGGCACGTCGAGCTGCCCCCAGCACAAGCGCCCTGGGGCCATCGGACCCCATCCTTGCGGAAATTGAATTGCGCCGGCGCAGCGCGTCATAGACGAGCGTACCGATCGCTGCCCGGTCGCCAGAACCCGCAAAACGATGGTTCTTACCCCAGTCGGCGAGCGCGGAAGCTGCCGGGCGATGACGCGCCAGAATGTCTTCTAAGACTTCTTCGGCAGCCTTAAGCCTGGCACCAGGGCGCATGAACTAGGGCCACCCGAATAGAATGCGTATAGCAAAGATCACCCACATTGCAGCCAGAATAATCACGCCAGTCAGCATGGCATAAAAACGCATTCGCACGTTGTTAGTTCCAGTGTGGATGTAGGCGTGCACGAGCCGGGCCATCACAAATGCCCACGCGAGGGTAACAAATACCACCCCTGTGGTTCTCGTAATCAGCGCCAGCGCAATCACCACATAAAACAGCATCGGAGTTTCGAGCTGGTTTTGAAAGCAGTTGCCAATTTGCGTTGCCCGCTTGGGCCATACCGGCTCTCGCAAGGAAACGTCCGTGAATGTCACCTGCCCGCTCTTAATCGCCTCCACGCGATGGCTCCACATCCACGACATTAATGCGAAGGTCAGCGCGACCTGCAAGAACAACGGGATCAACAAGCTTGTAACCGACATGGGGCATTAGCCTCTTTATATGCGAAGCTGACAGCTGCGCACCACTTTCAGCTCACGCACGGCCTGGATAGTTGGGAGTTTCCCGCGTGATCAACACGCCGTGGGTATGGCTTTCGTGCACGGAGGCAGGAGAAACGCGTACGAACTTGGCCTTTTCCTGCAACTCTGCAAGCGTGCGCGCACCCAGATAACCCATAGCCGCACGCAAGCCACCCAGAAGCTGGTGTACCACTGCGTCCGCTGGCCCTTTGTAGGCCACCTGCCCCTCGATACCCTCGGGCACCAGCTTCAGCGTATCTTTCACCTCCTGCTGGAAGTAACGGTCGGCCGAGCCACGCGCCATCGCGCCAATCGAGCCCATGCCGCGATACGCTTTATAAGTGCGCCCCTGATAAAGATACGTCTCGCCTGGCGCCTCGTCCGTGCCAGCCAAAAGAGAGCCAATCATCACGCATGATGCACCCGCTGCGATAGCCTTTGGGATATCGCCTGAGTACCGAATGCCGCCATCCGCAATAATAGGCACGTCATGCTTGGCTGCAGCGTCCGCGCAATCCATGACAGCCGTCAGCTGCGGCACGCCCACACCCGCCACGATACGCGTGGTGCAAATCGATCCCGGTCCGATGCCCACCTTGACCGCGTCCGCCCCGGAATCGATGAGCGCCTTGGTTGCCTCACCCGTCGCCACGTTACCTGCAATCACCTGCACTCGGTTCGACAACTTCTTGATCCGCGAGACCGCCTCGAGCACCCGGCTCGAATGTCCGTGCGCCGTATCGACCACAATCAGGTCGCAGCCCGCCGCCATCAACAGCTCGGTGCGCAAGAATCCCTCCTCGCCCACCGTCGTCGCCGCCGCCACGCGCAATCGGCCTTCTGAGTCTTTACATGCATGCGGGTGCTTCCGCGCCTTCTCGATATCTTTGACCGTGATGAGACCAATGCAGTGGTAATCCTCATCGACCACGAGAAGCTTCTCAATGCGATGATGATGCAAAAGCCGGCGGGCCTCGTCCTGGTTCACGTTGCGCGGCACCGTGACGAGCTTCTCCTTGGTCATCATTTCCGAAACCGGCTGCTCCTCGTTAGAGGCAAAGCGCACGTCGCGGTTGGTGAGAATGCCAACCAGTCGTCCCTTGCTCGCGCCGTTGTGCGGCGGCTCGACCACGGGGATACCGGAGATCTGGTGCTCGTCCATAAGTTGCAGCGCTTCGCGCAGCGTGGCCGACGGATATATTGTCACGGGATTGAGGACGATGCCGGACTCGTACTTCTTCACCTGGGCCACATGCCGGGCCTGCTCTTCTGGAGCCAGGTTGCGATGGATGACGCCAATGCCCCCAGCTTGCGCCATGCCAATAGCCAGGCGAGCCTCCGTTACCGTGTCCATGGCGGAGGAACAGATCGGGATATTGAGCTCGATCGACTTGGTAATGCGCGTGGTGATATCGGCCTCGCCGGGCATCACGGAGGAGGCAGCGGGCACAAGCAAGACGTCGTCGAAGGTCAGGGCTAGCCCAGTATCCTTAGCCATCGGGCTTTGGGCCATGTAAGCGATCTCCTAGGGGCTGGGGCGACAAAGTTCACGGTTACCCCCAGCGGGAACGTTGTCGGCAGCCCTATACCACCTGAGTCGGTGGGAGGGAAGGCAGTCGGGGCGGCACGGGCGTAGCGCTTATGATGGATCCAGCCATGCAATCTCCGATTTCCCCCACCAGGGGACATATTGAAGGTCAGAAATGACCGGATAGACAGCGAATGTGATCTTCTTCATGGTTGCAGCCTCTCCGCCCGCACTAATCAAGAAGCCTCACGTTTCATCCAAATCGTCCGCATCGTGCGACAAGTCCATATTCGGTATCTCCCGTGTCCCGCTCAGGTCATCGGCGCGCCGCAGAACGTTTGGGCCAAAACGCTGCGTGAGTTCATCAATCGCGGTCTCCAGACGCCGGCGTCGGACCCCTCCTCCAAATAAGTCTAATTGAGCGGTTTCGTCCACGGCAACGAGATCGTATGCCGTTATTCCGACCAGACGAAATGGCCCAGGCTGCTTAAATTCATTGAGGATTGCGGAGGCATCGGCAAACAACTCCTCCGCAACATCCGTTGGTTGCTGGCGCTGATGCTGACGGGTCAAGATCCGAAATTCGTTTGTCTTAAGCTTTACCCTCACGCCGAACGCCACGTAACGTTTTTGCCTGAGCCGCCTCCCGATATCATCCGCTGATCGACGCAGGTATCGCCTGATTTCACTCTTGTCCTGAACATCCTTGGAAAGAGTCGTTTCTGATCCAATGCTCTTGGAAGATCTTCGACCCTCAACGGGCCGCGGATCACTCGCATGAGCGAGCGCATAAAAGTGTTGCCCCGCGCTTCCCAATTTCTCCTCCAACCAGTGGGGATCAGCTCCGGCTACGTCCCCAATTGTGTGAAGATCGAGAACATGAAACCGCTTCTCCGTCTTGGGACCGACACCCCACAGCCGTGAGACAGGAAATGGAGCGAGCCACGTTCGAGCCTCGTTCGGTAGTACGACCGTTAGCCCATCCGGTTTTTGGTAAGCGCTTGCAACCTTTGCGACATATTTAGTTGCCGATATCCCTACCGATATTGTTAGACCGCCAGTCTCCTCACGAACGGTATCCTTAAGCTTCTGACCAATCGTGCTCGGCTCACCCAGTAGCTGCTCGCAGCCGGTCAGATCGAGAAATGCCTCGTCAAGGCTGATGGCTTCCACATGCGGCGAAAAATTCGAAAACACCCGCATGATCAATTGGGAGACTTCCCGGTATCGATCGAAGCGGGGGCTAACGATTACTGCGCCGGGACACATGCGTCGTGCCTTAGCCATCGGCATAGCGCTTCCCACCCCAAACGGCCGGGCTTCGTAACTCGCCGTTAGAACGACACCTCGATCGCTGCGAGGTCCGACGAGCACAGGCCTACCGCGAAGCGAAGAATCATCCAGTTGTTCAATTGCAGCGTAGAACGCGTCCATGTCAGCATGGGCGATGATTCTTGGCCAAATTGATTCTGCTGGTGCCATCTGGGCCCTAGTTTAGGCGAACGCAGAACTGGCGAAGTAATTTCTGCTTTGACTTTAAAAATAGCCATCAACCGGCACGGCCAGGGATGCCACAAAAGAGCAAACACACGGCTAGGCCCTTGGGATGTAGGCTAATAGCAATAGACGATTATTCGCGCCATCCAAATCACCACCGTTTGTGCTTACACCAATCTATCCGTCGAGCGCAGAAGGAGCACTCCTTTCCAGTCCTCCTGGAACATATTCCAGCTGGTCTTAGTTGGGGTTTGTCTCTTTAGACATACGTCTCGTCAGACAAATTTGGGTCATTTATGGGTAAGCGTGCGGCATCGCGCGAAGTACTCTAATAGGCGACAGCGCTTGAACGTCGGCACCTCAGGGCGAAGAAAATACGCCGCAAACTCTAGTCGCTGGAATCATCGGCATCGAGCCAATCAGCATCATCTTTTGAGTCAAACGAGTTCTGGTTTCCCTCGCAGGTGACAATCGATGAGTCGCACCGGCCATAACTGATCGTCTTCGCGTTGACCTTCTCGTCCCGAGAGTCTTCGAATTGGGTTTGAAGCACCACTATCTTGAGGGCATCAGGAACTATACGCGCACTCGCACCATTTGAATGGAGCCATCCTTTTCGACCCAAGGGAAATTTGCTGCTGTAGACATTGAATTGAACCTTGTAGGCACCGCTGCCTTGAGCTTCAGGCACCTTGACGATGTACTTTGCCGGTTTTCGCACGTTAACTAAGACATGGTCTCCGCCGTATCCCTTTCCCAGTCGCACATTGGCCCAACCCGATGAGCTGTTAGGTTTCACTATGCCAGCTAGACCAGCCAAGTTGGTGGTCATTGACTTGATAAAAAACTGACTTCCTTCAATATCACCACAACCGTAGTTCAGCTGCTTCAACTCCAATTGTGGGCTCGTGGGGGCCCGAGAAGCAGTACCTACTACCGTCACGTCCGTGTTGGCTTGGGCATCTCTGCAAATTCTAAGCACTAGTTCTCCCTGCACAACGTAGGGCCCAACCGAAAAATTCTCGTACTCTGTGCCGATTGTTAGCAATGGTATGGGACCGTAGTTTCCTGGCGTTCGGGCTATGCCCTCATCCCATTCTGCTGCCTGGGCAATGCCAGCAACACCAATCAAAAACACAGCGGCAACAGCAGTTAAACCTAAGCGTCTAGCGTACATTGCACCCTCATAATGTTGCAGCATGGCTGTGCCGTCTACATTCTCAAACCGGTATCTCACAATTGTATCATTTACTCTTAAAATGCCTTTTGCGTTCCCTTGCAATGACGCGAGCAGATAAGGGTTAGTCACGCCGCAATCGATCTAAATATGATGTGCCATTACCGGAAGTTTTGGTTAGCAAAAATGGTGTACGCCAACCCCATATTTGCGACTTTGCCATTTCCGACGACCATATCGTCGTCAAAGATAACCGGGGGCAGGCGGCATTGGCACGGAGGTAACGAATACCATCTTCCCTGACAATAACGATGATCCGCAATTGCAGGCAATTTGGACCGGCCGCGGCTTCGATTCTAGCCTCTCTGCCGCCTATTTCGCTAAGGCAGCGGAGATTTCAATCCAACCCTTTATGCCGACACGGTCAAGTTACTCGGCACCAAGATGTCAGACGGGTGCCGTCCAGTCACCGAGAAAACGTCCATAGTTCGACAATTCAGTATATACTAGACATTAGACGTCATGTGCCTAGGAGCCTTTAGGACAGCTTCGCGCCCGCCGACCTCTTTGGCCGCAAACGCCCGCATTGTTGGGTGCCGCACGTTCAGGAGTGGCTATGATTGAGGTGACGCAAACGGGGAAGTCAGATCCACTCGAATTCAATGTCCTGGTCAGCGACGGGAATGGCGAGACCCGCCATCGAGTTACCGTGGCTCGGGGGGATTGTGAGAAGCTAACACGTGGAACATGCCCGCCGGAACGCTGCATCGAGGCAGCCTTCCACTTTCTACTCGAGCGGGAGCCAAAAGAAGCGATCCTCGCCAGCTTCGATGTAACCGTTATCTCACGCTACTTCCCCGAGTTTGAAAAAGAGCTTCCGCGTTATATTGCGCAAAGCTAACTTGAACGCATGCATCATGGGTATCCGCTAAGTGCCAAAAGCGGACATTGACCGACTAAGACGCAGCGAAGGTAAGACGCTCACTGTAGGGTGCGGATGTCGTCGTCGGCCAGATCGGCCGCCAACAGGGTGTAGGAAATATACTGGTTACCCTACCGCCCGCCGCGAGCTCGGCGCCGCCACTATGGATAATCCTGTCGAAAGCCGCTACGCTTGGCAGTGGCGCTCTCGATTTTGGTGCAACTTCGTGTGCTCGATGTTGAAGCTGAATCTGAACGTGTTGGGGTAGTGATGTCGGAACACTTTGACAACAACAACGTAGTAATGGTGGCGTCGATAATCGGGGGAGTTGTCCTCTTGTTAGGACTGTGGGGTTTCTTTGCTAAATTTCTATGATCGCGGTCTTAATCACCCTTGGTATTCTCGTGGGTTTCATCATGGCCGTGATCATACCGTGGGCTCTGTTGCGGCAGTTGGAGCGCAAGGACGAGGGACAAAAGGGTGAGAAAAAAAAGGAAGGGTAAGGCCCTGTCCGCTATAGAGCCTTTTTCCATTCAGGCCATCGCCACGCAGCGGCACCATCAGAACGGCGCGAGCCAGGTTGCTCGCCATGCATCCTGACGTTGCCCGCATTCACATACGCGACGTGACGTTGAAGCCGTGAAATTCCAGTTTCAATCCGCGGTTGACATTGGACCGCGGCGCATCGCTTTCCGATTCACACGTTGCGTGCGCCGTGATCAGCCCCCGGCGGTCGATATAAGATGCTGATTGAACCGGCTAACGAAGGTATCAACTTACGCACTTGCCCCGGCGAATACGGGCTGATGACAAATCTGGATTTGTTTGATATATGTCAAACTTGATACGCAAAACAGTTGTGCTTCATGTTTTGCGCCTCACATGACTGTGAGCCAGCCAAGTTTGCCCAGAGTCACCGTTGAGGTGCAGCCGCTTGGACGAGCGAACTGGGAGGCGCGAACATGGCTATCGCAAAAACTGTCACGAACGTCGATCGACCGATTGTGGTTCGCACCATTGGCGCTGCGGACCTGAAAGACGTATTGGCCAAGGGCTTCGACGACTTCAAGGCGATGCCGACCTTCGCTCTGTTTCTCGTCATTATATATCCCATAATCGGTATCATTTTGTTCAGAGTTGTTATGGATGCCGATTTGTTGCCGTTGGCCTTCCCACTCATCGGCGGATTCGCTCTGATCGGTCCCTTTGCCGCGATCGGCCTGTACCAATTGAGCCGACTTCGCGAGCAGGGTCTAGCTATCAGTTGGGACGCAATTAAATTGCACCGAACTCCGTCTTTCGGCGCCATAGTGACGCTCGGCATCGTGCTACTGGCGATCTTCTTCGCTTGGTTAGGAACAGCGCAGGCCATCTACCATTTGATCTTTGGCAGCGAGGTGCCGGTATCGATTGCTGAGTTCGCCCGCCAAGTTTTCACGACTTCCTCCGGCCGGACACTTATTTTTGTGGGCTGCGGCGTCGGCTTTGTGTTCGCCGCCGTGGTGTTGACCATTAGCGTGGTGTCCTTTCCCATGCTTCTCGACCATGACGTCGACGCCGCAACGGCGGTTCGGACGTCTGTGAGAGCCGTTTTCGCTAACCCGACGACGATGGCAATGTGGGGCCTTATCGTCGCCGGCGGTCTGGTGATTGGTACCCTCCCGTTTTTTGTCGGCCTTGCTATCGTTCTGCCGATACTTGGTCATTCGACGTGGCACCTTTACCGCAAGGTCGTGGAGTACTGACCGGTGTTTGGTCGCCCAGTGACAAATCCATTCATTGCGACAAATCGAAGTGGGCAAATACCGTGCCGCGAGCCGTGCTATCGAGCTACGTATTCAGTCTCGGGAGGAATGGTCCGCTAGGCTTGGGTTCGTAACAAGAAAACAAAGTTCCTTCGAACTCATACTTGGACCTTTTGAGGCGCAAGGAGGAAGAGGAAATGGTTGTAGCAGTCATACTGTTTCTGGTGCTCGTGGCCTCAGTGCTATTTCACCTGCTGTCCCCATGGTGGTTTTCCCCCTTGGCCTCAAATTGGGGTTACATGGATTCGACAATCATCATCACATTCTGGATTACTGGTGTGGTGTACATCGCCATTCTATCGTTTGTGGCCTATTGCGTGTTCCGTTTCCGCCATCGGCCAGGAATCAAAGCAGCCTACGAGCCCGAGAACAAGAAGCTGGAGTTGTGGCTCACCATAGCTACCGCGGTGGGCGTGGCGGCCATGCTGGCGCCCGGCCTTGTCGTTTGGTACGACTTCGTTTCAGTCCCGAAAGAGGCTGCTAAAGTTGAGGCGGTTGGTAAGCAGTGGTTGTGGAGTTACCGCCTGCCCGGCAAGGACGGCGTGTTGGGCAAATCCGATACGCGGAAGGTCAGTCCTGACAACCCACTCGGTATCGATCCAAAAGATTCCCATGGGCAGGACGACATCGTGATCGAAGCCGACGCATTACACCTCCCGGTTGGTAAGCCGGTCAAGATGTTGCTCCGTTCCACAGACGTGCTGCATGACTTCTATGTCCCCGAGTTCCGGGCCAAGATGGACATTGTGCCTGGCATAGTCACCTATTTCTGGTTCGTCCCCACCAAAACTGGGAGCTACGAGGTCCTGTGCGCTGAATTGTGCGGCATCGGGCACCACACCATGCGTGGCACTGTCATCGTGGAGGAGGAGGCCCCCTATCAAGATTGGCTGAATAAGCAGCAGACGTTTCAGCAACTATCTGCTCAAGCCGCGAATGGATACGGGGACAAATTAGATCTGGCCTCAAGAGGGAAGATGCTGGGTTTCACGCAATCAGTATCTGGGCCATGAGATCGCGAGAAATAGCTCGTAGTGACGACAGGCGAGGAGAGTATTTCAATGACTGATATCACGCCCGGCGCAGTTGACTTTGTTCCGCCTGCAGAAGTCAAAGAAATGGAGCTGTACCATCCGAAAAGCTGGGTAACGAAGTATGTGTTTAGCCAGGACGCAAAAGTAATCGCTATCCAGTATTCCTTTACGGCGATCGCGATCGGACTGGTGGGACTGGTGTTGTCCTGGGTGATGCGGCTGCAATTGGGTTTCCCGGATACATTCTCGTTTATCGATCCGAGCGACTACTACCAATTTATCACCATGCACGGCATGATCATGGTGATCTACCTTCTCACGGCACTGTTTCTGGGGGGCTTTGGCAATTACCTGATCCCACTGATGGTGGGTGCCCGAGATATGGTATTCCCTTATGTAAACATGTTGAGTTATTGGATCTATCTGCTCGCCGTGCTGGTGCTGGTGGCGAGCACCTTCGTGCCCGGTGGGCCTACGGGCGCCGGCTGGACCCTGTATCCGCCTCAGGCCATTCTCGCCGGTACGCCAGGGCAGGAGTGGGGCATTATATTGATGCTCAGCTCTCTGGCTCTGTTCATTGTCGGCTTCACAATGGGTGGTTTGAACTATGTGGTGACGGTGCTGCAGGCGCGAACGCGCGGTATGACGCTGATGCGTATGCCCCTCTCAATCTGGGGCATATTCATGGCCACAGTCCTGGCGCTGCTGGCCTTCCCGGCTTTGTTCGTCGGCGCCATAATGATGTTGTTGGACCGTATCATAGGGACCAGCTTCTTCATGCCGTCCATCGTCGAGTTCGGCGAACAGCTTCAATATGAAGGCGGCAGCCCAATTTTGTTCCAGCACCTGTTCTGGTTTTTCGGCCATCCCGAGGTTTATATCGTCGCCCTGCCGGCTTTCGGGATCGTGTCGGACATGATCAGTTGTCATGCGAGAAAAAACATCTTCGGCTATCGCATGATGGTCTGGGCGCTCGTGGCCATCGGCGCGCTTAGTTTCGTCGTATGGGCGCACCACATGTATGTCAGCGGAATGAATCCGTATTTCGGGTTCTTTTTTGCCACCACAACGCTCATCATCGCGATCCCCACAGCCATCAAGGTCTACAACTGGATCCTGACTCTATGGCGGGGAGATATTCACCTGACACTGCCCATGCTGTTTTCCCTGGCGTTCATCGTCACGTTTGTGAACGGGGGGATCACAGGTTTGTTTCTCGGAAATGCCGTCGTGGATGTTCCGCTTTCGGACACCATGTTCGTCGTTGCCCACTTTCATATGGTAATGGGCGTGGCGCCGATCTTTGTTGTTTTCGCCGCAATTTACCATTGGTATCCCTTGATAACCGGGCGGATGTTAAACGAAACGATGGGCAAAATTCACTTCTGGATTTCCTTCCTCGGGGCCTATGCGATTTATTTTCCCATGCACTATCTGGGTTTTCTTGGCGTGCCGCGACGGTATTTCGAATTGGGGGACACCGCTATTTACCCGCAATCAGCTGCAACGCTGAACGCCTTTATCACCGTTGTGGCGTTGATCGTTGGCGCGGCTCAGATCGTGTTCCTGTTCAATCTGGTGTGGAGCTATTTGAGGGGTAAACACGCCGAGCGCAACCCCTGGCGGGCAACCTCGCTCGAATGGCAGACATCCCAAATGCCTCCAGGGCACGGCAATTTCGGCAAAGAACTGCCTGTGGTTTATCGCTGGGCTTATGATTACAGCGTGCCGGGGGTCGCCGAGGATTACATTCCGCAGAATCTTCCGCCGGATCAAGTAAAATACTACGATCAAGAGGCGCCGGGCGCGCAGGGAGCCGGGGCGTGAGTTTCTTCCGACATCTAACAGAAAAACCCTGGGTGACCGCACAGGCTCGGGTCGACGACCTTCAAGATGGTGTCGCATTTCCCCTGCCCGGAGCAAAACTTGCTCTGAGGATCTTTCTTGCAGCGGTCACGGTTCTGTTCATGCTCCTGATTATCGCATATGGGGAGCGTATGGTGCATGAAGACTGGCGTCCTGCGCCGCCGCTCCGGCTTTTGTGGCTGAATACTGCGATGCTGGTTTTGAGCAGTGCGGCGTTGCAATGGGCAAAGGTTGCCGTAGGCCGCGCTGAGAGCTTGCCTCTGGCGCGACGACAAGAGATGCAACACGTGAAGTGGGGGTTGACTGCAGCGGGCGTATTCGGCTCTGCTTTCCTTGCCGGGCAGATTGTCGCCTGGTGGCAGCTGGACTCGATGTTATTTTTTGACATCACCAACCCCGCCATCGCGTTCTTTTATCTGATCACAGGACTGCACGCTTTGCATATGCTGGGCGGCCTGGTGGCGTGGGGCAGAACCGCGGCCGGGATGGAAAACGCTGATTTGAGCCGGCTACGCCTGAGCATCGAATTGTGCACCGTCTACTGGCACTTCCTGCTAGCGGTTTGGCTGGTTCTGTTCGTCCTACTGTTTTCGGGGAATGATAATCTGGCAACTTTATTGGCCATCTGCGGCATCAGATAAACTGGATCAAAGCTCATGACACATGTTGCTATGACAAATACCAGTGATTCAGCTGCGTTGCCTCAAGGCTTGGACGGCATCGTGTCCGACTGGTCGTCTGACCAGAGGGCGTTCAAGAACGTCCCCTGGGGTAAGGCGATGATGTGGATCTTCCTCCTCAGCGATACCTTCATCTTCAGCATTTTCTTGCTCTCCTACATGACGGTGCGAAGTTCGACGACGGTGCCTTGGCCCAATTCGAGTGAAGTCTTCGCGCTGGAGATCGGGGGGGTGCATCTTCCGCTTATCCTGATAGCCATCATGACCTTCGTCCTGATCAGCTCGAGCGGCACGATGGCCATGGCCGTCCGTTCCGGTTACCAGCGCCACCGGAAGACGACCACGATTTTGTTGCTGGTGACTGCGCTACTGGGCGCCGCATTCGTCGGCATGCAGGCCTTCGAGTGGACCAAGCTGATCACGGAAGGCGTTCGACCCTGGGGCAACCCATGGGGTGCACCCCAATTCGGCTCGACCTTTTTCATGATCACGGGCTTCCATGGCACTCACGTAACGATCGGCGTGATATTCCTAATCATCGTCGCCCGAAAGGTTTGGCGGGGAGATTACGACCGCGGAACGGCGGGCTTTTTCACCAGCAGGAAGGGGAACTACGAGAGCGTCGAAATCATGGGGCTGTATTGGCACTTCGTTGATCTGGTGTGGGTGTTTATCTTTGCACTTTTCTATCTTTGGTAGGAGGGAAGAATGGCGCAGGCAACGGCACAGGTCGAGTCGGTCTCCGACCCTCTTGACCACGAAGGACAAGAACATCCGATCAAGCTCTATCTTGTGGTTTGGGGCTGGTTGTTTGTTCTGAGTACTTTTTCCTATCTCGTCGACTATTTTCAATTCGAGGGCTATCTCAGATGGTCTCTGATCCTGGTGTTCATGATGTTGAAGGCAGGCCTGATTGTCGCCGTCTTCATGCATATGGCCTGGGAGCGACTAGCACTGTCGTATGCCATTCTGCTCCCACCGCTTTTGGTCTTGGTATTCGTGGGAATTATGGTGCTGGAATCCGACTACACCTTGTGGCTGCGAACCATATTTTTCGGCACTAGTTAGTGGTGAATTGGCACTGAGCTTGCGCGCTGCGTTCGCCACTGGTCTGTGTGATGGGTGACGTTCCACTCGTCCTTGCCGCAAATAAAGACGTTCTCCGTTGAGCCTGGAGCTTAGGCGAAACCACCGTGTGACGTGCCCACCATGAAAAACAGCATTGGAATAGAAAGGAGTGTATTAGCTCGCGAGAATAGCATTGCTGTTTTGGCCGACGCGGATTTCACTTCGCTGCTGGCGTCTACGATTCCGAGTGCCCGCCTCTGATTTGGCCAGACGCCAAACCACACATTGATCCACATGATGATGCCGAGCCACATGCCAATGCCAATTGGCGTGCTGCTACCATTATCTGTCAGCCCCACTGAAAGAGCATCCAACAGGTAACCATTCATCCAGGCTAGGATCAGACCCGTCACGATTGTCGCCATCGCGCCCCAGCGAAACCACCATAATGCGGTTGGTGCAATGACCTTGCCAATGGCTGGCTTCTGCTCGTCAGGAATTTTGCCCATATTGGGAATTTGGACAAAGTTGAAATACCACAGCAACCCAATCCACATAATACCACTAATGACATGCAACCAACGAAGGCAGAATGCACACCAGGCGCTGTCTAGACTGATGCCCGTGCCGAGGAAGAGGCGGACGAGAACGTAGATTATGAGCGTTAGTATAAAACCGGCAGCAATAGTGTTGCGCAGATTTGTAAGGATCGCAGCCATGTAGGTCTACTCCGTCTCAAACCGTTCCCTGCAGACTCATCATAGTCATGAAACGACGACGTCGAGCGTTTGTCGCACCCTGCTGATTGCATTTTAGTTGCCGTTAGAGGTGGTGAAAAACGCTGTTGAAGATACCCAGTGCCAGTTCCATGAGGCCGATGAAACCACCTGGCGGGCTGGCTTTAAGCCGCCCGCTATCATCCTAACCAATAAAAGATAGCTTAGCCTGTGTTTGTGACCGGCGTTGATCGATCGTTGCGTGCTGACTTCGAGTTAGCAAAAGGCCCGCTGAGCGACTTCAAGCAAGCACTCGAAGTTATCCGTGAGAAGCTAATAAGATGGGACTCGTACGTCCGGGCTACCTATGGTCAGCTCGTAGGTGTCGTTGTGAACAGCGCGCCTCATCGTGCAGTTCGCTTCGACATCGATATTCCAGAAGGCGCACCGACCTCGACCCAGAAACAGGCCTACACTTCGCCGATGGGACAAACGCCGAAGGGCTAGTCATCACTTCACCAGAGCAGGTTCCAAGGCGGCTCGTTGAGAGCCGCCTCTTACACCCAAAACGCTCCTATTGCTGATCGGGCGCGTTGTTCACTTTGGATCAAAAGCAGACATGGTTGCCTGTCTCAAGGATGTTCACGAAGTGCCAAAACCGGACCTGCGACCTAGTGGGCGCTCTGCGCGGCTCCGGCCGTGATGCGTTTGAGATCTGTTCGTAAGACGGCTCTAGGACCCCACTCGGAGCCCTATTGCGTAAGGTGCAGCGGCCTCAGTCTTATTGCTATATCCCAGAGGGCTCGTCACCGCTGTTTGCCAGTCTCAGCCAAGTAGAAGGTATTCGTGCTGGTCTGAGATCGGGGCTTCCATTACCTAGCTATCTTCCCATTTCATAGAGTGCACTTGGTCCCGCCCTGAGAATGCGCTGCTCGCGAGTGCGGGCTTGCGTCATCCGCCAGAGAAGTTGGCCTCAAGCTCTTTCGACGAAACTGGACGCCTGCCGATAGTCAACTCAATCTCATCCGGACGACAGGCTCAATCAAAAACTTCGACGGCTTCTCCCTCAAGGTCGAAGAGTACACCACGATTAGGTGCAAGGCTCAGCTTGTCGGTTCTTTTTCAGAGTGCTTTAAGCTTTAGTAGTGGGCCTCTGTGTCATGGGCGGCGTCTGTACAGCGGTTATCAGCAGCTGGCTCGAAGGTTTGATCATCATGCGCATTGTCGAACGGTTCAAGATCAAGAGCCACCCCGACACAAGGCCCGATAAGCAATGGAGAGGCTATGTTACGCTGCATCCTGCAGCGTTGAGGGGCATTGATCCTGGCACTCTTGTTTCGATTACTAATACAAGAAACGGCAAGCGGGTTTTCTGCATCATAAAAACTGATGCCGATTTATTCAAAAATCAGATCGGTATCGGCTGCGAGCTGCAAAAAAAACTTGAGATAGAAAAGCACAAGGATAGCAAGGGTATCATATTAGCAATTGTTTCGCGGCAGATGCCTTACTATCCACTATTCTGGATAAACCATCTAGACGAGCGAGTCCGCGGTCCCCTTGTTGTCGGAACCGGCATAGCCTTCGTATTCCTGGTAATTTCACTTCTGCTAATTGGGTTCTGATCCGCCGATAGCGTTGGTCGATTATCTTGAGCAACCATAAAATGGCTTGGAAGGGCGGGGGGAACCGTATGGCACAGCCGGATCAATAGCCCGGTGTACGCCGGTTGACGGTCAACGACCTCTTCGACGGCATGGATGCCGGCATACGAAACTTCCGGGCCGATCGTTGATCTCAAGCCGCCGTCCGTATTATGGTTCTTGCTTGGCACATTTCAGCGCCGGTAGGTCCAACAAGTGACGGCAAGGCAGCGGGAAATGGCACAGGTGGATCAATGGCCTGCTGTAAACCGGCTGACGGTCAATGACCTCGTCGAGGTCAGTGGTGCCGGCATACGGGATTTCCGGGCCACCCTACAATATGGGCTCGTCCTTGGTGCGTTCTTTGCGGCAGCGGGCTGGCTCCTCATCGCCGTGTTCAGGTATCTCGGCCTGCCCTATCTCGCCTACCCGCTGGCATTGGGCTTTGCACTGATTGCGCCATTCGCTGCGATTGGCTTCTATGTCGTCAGCGATCACTTGGAGAAGGGCAAGCCGCTTTCATGGGGCATTGTCTTTAGCGAAAGCAGGGATGCCGCGCGCCGTGATCTTGGGTACATGGCATTCTTTACCGGATTTGCGCTTATCCTTTGGCTGTATATCGCGGCTTTCCTTTTCGTCGGCTTCCTCGGTTTCGAAAGTTACGGTCCCGACCTACTCAAGACAGTCTTCACCACGCCGGCCGGTCTTGTTTTCCTGCTGCTGGGCAACGTTGTCGGCGCCCTAATCGCGTTTTTAGTATTCTCGATCTCAGTTGTTTCGTTCCCGATGCTCTATCAGCGCGACGTAGATTTCGTGACGGCCATGGTGACAAGCGTCCGACTTGTCATCGCGAACCCGGCCACCATGATTATCTGGTTTGTCTTCATCGGCATCCTGATGGGGATCTCTCTGGTATCGGGCCTCATTAGCCTAATCTTCGTGCTACCGTTCCTCGGCCATGCAACCTGGCATCTCTACCGGCGCGCGGTCGAACCGGCGGTGGCGGTTGGAGCGGTTGCTGTATAGCAGGGGCAAGGGAACGAGTAAGACCCGACTAATCGTGGAATCGGCCTTGGCTCCCTCATCCTCACCGACGTATCCATACGAGAGCATGTCCGCTTCGGGTCACAAGCGGACACGGCAGAGCGTGCGTCGGTGAAGTCCAGTTGACCCAAAAGCGGACATCAGCCCAGCGCACGACACGTCGGCAACGTACCAGGGCCCATCTTTCTGACGTTCGATTCCCCTTGGCCGCTCGCGGCTGGCCGAATGGGAGTGAGATGGGCGACCAATTTAGATTTTTCGCCTCAGTGCTTTGCCGGATGTCCGTGAATGTAACCCTCCAGCTGTTCGATCACGAATTTCTGGTCATTGATAATGCTCTTGACGAGATCGCCAATCGACACAATGCCGAGGATTTTTCCGTCATCTATGACAGGGAGATGCCGCACACGGTGCTCCGTCATCAATCTCATGCACCTGTCAATACTGTGTCCTGGCCGCGTGCAGATCAGTGCCTCTTCCATGACGTCTCTTACGAGCGTCTGCGGAGAACGTCTTCCCTTCAGGGCTATGTCCCTTGCATAGTGCCGCTCGGTGATAATTCCGACCAGAACGTCTCCCTCCACGACGGGCAGAGCACCCACATCCTTCTCCGCCATCAGACTTATTGCGCTGTACACCGTGTCGTCCGGGGTCGCCGACCAAAGGTGACGCCCCTTTGCGTCCAATAGTTGCTGGACCGTTGCTGTTGTCATAGCGCTCTCCCTGATCCGAGGGCTCCTCCTCATTCTCCTGATTGGATCGTCCGTCGAAAGAGGCGGAAGTTGTCAAAACTCCAATGTTTTTCGTTAACGCAAAGATGAAATCTCTGCATTTACTACGGTTAAAATCAAGTGCGGCAATGCGGAATCCGATGGTCATAATCCCAACGACGTGCTCATTGCTGCGCACCGACGCACTTCGGCGGCGTGACGGGTCTGATGTCCGCTTTGGGTCAAAAGCAGACATTCGGGAGTGCGTTGCGCATGTCCGCTTTACCCCCAAAAGCAGACATGCCGTGTGGCGTCCCGTCCGCGAGTTGCGTCCGTAAACCAAGATTTGCGGATAGGCGTTGTTCTTGCGGCGCACTAAGTGCCACACTTCACACATGGCAAGTGCCATTGACGGCAATGGATCCTAACCCGTCACGCGCTTGCCGCGGCTGGTCTCGATTGTGACTCACTCTCGGGGCCAGTTCCGTGTCCACCACAGTTTGCTCTCCAAAGAAACGTTTACGCTGCAAGCTCAACCGCTGAGGGTCACTAAGGCCCTTGGGAGAGTCATGCACGGGCGGAAATTTTCTTGAGTTTTTCTTCCCCCTTCGGAATTCAGCTTCGCCGCGTATGGCTCTCTATGACTCAGGAAATGGTCTCCAGAGTCGGGATCGCGGCATAGAGACAAAACGGCCCTGCTGGAATGGAGAGCCAGCAGGGCCGCTGTTGCGAACGGAGACCGTAAGTGAAGCAGGGCGCCCGACCCCAGGAGGAGGATAAAGCCGGGACTTCCCTTTGGGCTAGTGTGCGCGTTCCGGGTTAAGAGTCAGTTTGTATCAGCGAGCCGGGATCGCAGCATGTGGCACAACGAGCCTAAGAATGATGATTGGCGCGAAGTTCATCTCGCTCACGTTGAAAGCTTAGGCAATCGCCTTTGGCTGCACTGTAATGCGTGTGGACATAGCATGACGCCAGAGCCTCGTGCCTTCGCTAAAGAGCACGACCTCGATATGCAAACGCAGCTAATTGAGAACCTAGTTCCAGGTGAATGAACCCGAGATTTCATTTCCACCCTTGATCATCTTTTGCCACCGCCTATGCACACTATCAGTCGGGACTAGCCTCTTCACGCTTGTCAGTTTCCTTTACTTGCGTTCCGCTGAGGACTTTTCCCAATTCCATATATCTCGGCTCAAAGCAACGTAACCATAACCCCACAACGTCAATCCCACACTTAATCCGGCGAACTATGCTTCACGCGGTGATAGTTGATGTTCAGGAAGTGGAAGATGAAGCGCGTATGGCCATTAACCGAAAAGATTGAACAAACCCGGTCTTTTCACATGGAAGAGCACGCGCGGGTCGCTCTGGCGGCATACTGCGAGCGGTTTGGTCGCGTCAGAACGCTGGAGCTATTAGACGAATTGCGTCAAGAAGTTTTAGCCAAGCCACTGCAACCCCGCGGCTTAAGCAGACGAGTATTGACACTGTTGCGCAGCACTTAGCTCAACGAGAAGCGGCGTGCATGTCCGTTAAGTGCCATAAGCGGACATTGGCTCAAACGCAGCAACCAGATCGCCAGTGGGAAATGTCGACCGCGCAGAAGCTGCTCGCTACCCTCGGTTGGATGAGCTGAGAGAGTGCCTGGGACCTGATCTTCTTCAAACCGACTAATGGACAGGTATTTGGCAGGCGGCGTCAAAGCTAAAGTGTGGGCCCCATTGGATTGGCAAACGACCGTTTGTGAATCAGCCGTTGTCATCACTAAGATGGTATGTCGACAACACAGGAGAGGGTCATGTCTTTAGAAGATGGTCACTTTATCGTCCCGGTGTTTTGGTCGATGCGCAGCCCGTATTGCTACATCTCGCTCAATCGCTGCATTGCGCTACAAAGGCAATACAATCTGACCCTGGATGTGCGCCCGGTCTGGCCAATCGCGATCAGGGATCCCCACTCATTCGATGTGATGAGAGATATGGGCTACCGGCTCCCATATCAGGATGTTGACTCCTTCCGGAGTGCGGCCTTCCACGACGTGCAGATGAGGTATCCCCTTCCTGATCCCGTCGTACAGAAAGCTGACAAGGATAGCCAGTACGGAAAAATTGCACCCTTTGACGAACAGAAAGACATCCAGTTTCTGACGCGCACGGCCGTGGGTGCGGCAGAAATGGGCAAGGGGTGGGACTATTTGAATATGGTTATGCGGACCGTCTGGGACGGCGAAACCAGACCTTGGAACAGGGACGACTACAAGTACATCAAGCAGGGAATCCAGCTGGCCGGCATCGACGCCGAAGCCCTCGTCAAAGACGTGACGGAGAATCCGAAAAAATACGATGATCTGGCGACCCGGAACAACGAAATGCAAAAAGACAACACCTGTGAGCACACGGGTGTTCCACTGTTCGTGTTCAAGGGAGAACCCTTCTTTGGCCAGGACCGCATGGACATGCTCATCTGGCGCTTACAGCAACACGGCCTGACGGAAAGGGCTGATTATGAGCCAGATTATCGAGACACCCTCTAGTCCCGGCATTAGAAAAGTCGGAAGGAGCGCGGCGGGAGATTGGCTACCCGGCATCATGTTTTTTCACTGAGCCAAGGTCCCAAACCCATTCCTGCGCGGACCGGCAAAAGATCTGTACTTTCGGGTGAAGTTCATTGCGCTGACGTGCGGTCCCCGTACGGATGCCAAAAAACGCGGATCCTGGCTCGGCGCCGGTCGAACAGATGTGCGTTCCGCAATTGGGGCAAAATACCATCGCGTTCACATGTCCGCTTGCAGCAGTCTTCAAGTAGCGGTTTGGCTCTCCGGAAAGAAGCTTGAAGGTCCCTTCTAAGGCAGGAGCAAAGCCGCGAAATGCAGAACCCGAAAAGGTCTGGCAATCCCTACAGTGACAGACTCCGACCTGTTCAGGGTCGATCTCTGCCTCGTACGTGAGACGCCCGCAGTGGCAGCCGCCATCGATTTTCATTTTTTGTGATTCCTTCTATGACCGTGAGCACGATCAGGCCGTACATTTTAACGGACGGTAGGACCATACATTGGGACAGAAGGGAACGTCTGAGAAGATCTGGGAGATGTCCGCTTTGGGTCAAAAGCTGACATTTGGTATTGGGCTAGTTATGTCCGCTTGCCCCCGCAGCGGACATCCTGAGGGGTGGGTTTGATGTCGGCTAAGTCACAACAGCGGTCATGGCCTATTCGCCACCCGTTCTAGTGCACCGCCATTCCTTTATTTCCCAGCCAGGGTTCTCAGACGCCCAACCCGCAGCGTGAGGCTGCGCATATTGCACACACTGGGCAGGATCAATGTCTCTCATGAAGGGCACTCGATGCTCCCTACAGTCGCTGGGGTCCGCAAGCAAGCATGCCGAAATTACAATACTTATCATCAACCTCTCCTTCGACTTGTTACGCAAGTCGCGGCGGATTGGATTTCTAAACTTTTGTAACGATGGGGCATCTCACCGGAGACAATCGCAGAATGACGCTTCGCGCTTATTGTTTCGGCGCTCCGGTTAACTGATCACTGGCGAAAAAACTGAGGTGGCAGCCCCCACCAGTGGCAAGGATTGGCCGGCGAACCCACTGCTTCTCGGAATATCGCATGCCTGTGTATTTCTATCGCAATCTGGGGATTGCCGGGTTTTCGGTGGAGCGAATTACTTTAGTCAGGGCGTCCTGGTTGCATCAGAAACCACAGTTTA
>Ga0209013_10001601_pt1 | contig 20736 bp, 15 predicted proteins | sample Cruoilmetagenom2_FD_187291 | JGI IMG/M metagenome (GOLD analysis project Ga0209013, IMG submission 187291) | Oil polluted marine microbial communities from Coal Oil Point, Santa Barbara, California, USA - Sample 2 (SPAdes) (version 2) | ecosystem: Environmental > Aquatic > Marine > Oil seeps ...
CAGGAAGAACAAGCTGGTGGTTGCGACGGCTACGGCAATGGCTGTGGGCAACGGGCGCCGGGATTTGCGGAGGTGGGGCAGACTTCGCGAGGGATCGGCGGCAACCTGATCCGCCTGGTCCAGTACAACGAGAGATGCGGAAGACGTAAAGCGAGGAGTCTGTGACCTGATATACCATGCGGCGGTAAGCAGATCCTGGGTGTTGAGCCAGCGATCTGCAGCCCGCGCCGACGCTTCCAGTGAGGGGCGATTGAAGACAGCGGCGATTGTGGCCACTGCAAGCGGCAGCAATGCCGCTGGTACCCACCAGGTCATCGTCACAGTCATATGGAATGTATGCAGAACTGCGGCCAGGCCAAGAATGCCCGAGGTCACCATCAAGCCGAGCCACCCACGATCGATCAGGCCCTGCAGCCATAGACGCCGTCGTACCGTGTTGAGCAATTTTCCCGTCGTGTCGTATCGCATGATCAGCCCGTGAACCAGGGGATCCAGGCTTTGCGTGCTGCCCAGAGTGCAGTGGCAGGCGCCAGTTGCAGAACGGTCAGCGCGATGGTTCTCAACTGGCCCTCGCGCAGGATGCGCAGGAGACCACGTGCGCTGAAGTAGCTGAGAATGATTAGTCCTCCGACCCAGATTTGGCTTGCCATCATGGTAATCGTCGAAATACCTGAAATCTTGATGAGCAATAGTAACAGCGGCCAGGGGATAGTGACCAATGGCACGAGGCCCGTCAGTACCTCTGGTTTCGCGTCACATGCCAGCCAGGGTGTGATGATAGTGGACATGATGCACTGGGTGATCAACAACGCGCCGGCAGCGATGAGGCCGGTCGACTGCGCCACTTCGCCCAGGGCGAGTCTTCCTATGGTCCAGATCGCGAGGGCGGTGGTGTAGGCCACGGCAACCAGCAATGCCGGGCGTATCATGGCCGCACCATCAGGTAGCTGCGTGCAGCATCGGCCTGGCGCTGAGTGCCGGGCGGGTATTCGAAGAGCAGTGCCGTGGTCTCGTGCATTGCACGTTGCCGGAACAGTTGTTCGGCGCGGCCCGTTCCCCAGGGCTCAGGTTCGGATGACGGTCGCCAGTCCTCATCAGGTGTCAGCGGTGGAATAGAATACTTGAGGTCGTTCCATGCGAGCAGTGCCGGGGGTGACTTGCCAGTGCCGGTATTGGTGATACGAGGCACATCGCCGGAGTGTTCCACAATGAGCGGTACCGGCATTGTGGTGACTCCGGATGCAACGAATTCATGTTGTGAGAAGAGTCGTGTGTCGAAGCTCACATTGGCAGCACCGCCGCCGTTATGACCCGACACGAACATCAGATTCATTGGCTGCAACGCCTGGAGAGGGCCGGCGTTGATCGGGATGTCGATAGTCACTCTGTCGCCACCGCCGAGAACCCTCAGGATTGACGAGAAGCGTGCCACACCGGCGTGGTTTTCCGTCTCTGCCCAAGCCACCCGGTCGATGTATTCGGGGCTCATTGTCCAGGCGGCCAGCCCGATCAAGGTTGCCGCTGTGGAGGCGCTGACGACGTATAGCGAGGCGCGTTGGCTTCTCACTGCAATCAAGAGGACACACAGGTAGATCGTGAAGAACGCTACCAACGGCGGGATCTGGCGCGCCATGCCGTTGTCGTCGAGCAACGCGTGCAGGCTGCCTGGGGACGGTAGCTGCGGCACCGGAGCTTCGAGCAGGCTGGCGACGTGCGTGTCGAGATCGGCCACTGTTTCCGCGGCGACTAGAAAACGTCCGCCACATCCCGCGAGGCCCGCGAACCTGGCTATGGCGGCAGGCGTGAAGCCGACAATGACGATTCGCCCACACTGCACGGCATGTTGCCGGAGTGCGATCAGCTGCTGTCGCGCCATTCCTTTCAGCGAGTCCCGGTGGATCAAAATGAGGTCCATTGCAGCAAGGCTCGAGTCGTGAAAGGGCAGGGAATCGCCTGCCACGTGAATGGTCGTTGCCTGGACGCCGTCCAGCGGGATGGTTTGGTCCGCCACGACCGCCACCAGCGGTGAGGGTGCAAGGTGTGTACGAAATGTGATCTCCTGTTCGATGCCTGGTTCTTCATCCAGTTGTGCACTAAGTTGCAATGGTTCTCCCGAAGGAGGAGACAGGGGAACCCGCCAGACGAACTCGACGTCGGGCTCGAGATTCGTCCGGTGCGTATAGCTGATGGATCGATCGGTCAACGTGAGTGTCAGCAGCCCACCGCGATCGCCAACGACTCGAATCGCGACCTCTGTCGGCATATCCGCCCGCACCCAGCCGTTCCACGCGGGCTTCGTACTCACGAGCAGCGCCCTGGCAGAAGAAGCGCCGAATGCCATCACCATGAATGCGGCGATCAGGATCGTTCGTGGGACCATTGGCCGCTGTGCTGCTACGGACTAAGGGCTTGGTTCAGGGCGATAACGGCACGGGCCGTGCACAAATCGGGATTTCCTTCCCACCAGCGAGGCGATTCGTCGTTGACCCAGGAACCATCGGCGTTTTGGAGACTGATGAGCTTGGTGGCGAGATCGTTGCGCCAGTTATGCTCGATACCATTCGTATCCGTGACGATCGGGTCGCCGAACGCTGACATGCTCTTCGCGAACGCGTTGTAGTAGAAGAACAATCCCTGGTTGTTTGGCGCCCCGGGGTTCTCATCAAGGGTATAATTTCCCCTGATCCAGTCATAAGCGCCCTGAACCCTGGGATCCGTCTTGTCTACGCCCGCGAACAGCAAGCTGATTAAACCGGCATGGGTGATTCCGCCGTAAGACTCCGTGTTGCCATGGGGGCTGAACCCGGGTGCGTAGATGAACCCGCCGTCGTTGCCGGCCCACTCCTGGTCGTTACTCTCGCTGCGGTTCTGGGAACGGCTGATGAAGACTCGCGCTTTCGCCCAAACCGGGTCGTCACTGGAAAGCTGGCTCTTGCTGAGCGCTTCGAGTGCGAGGTACTGATTGGACATGTCAGGGCGCTCGTCGCCGCCGTAGCCGATGCCGCCGTAGTATTTGTGTTCCGGTTCATAGCCCTCACCGCTGTCGACCTGCAACTGCTTCAGAAAGTTCTGGGCGTTGGTGATGACCTGTTGATAGGCCGGATTCCCGGTAGCCTGTAGTGCTACCACGGCGACTGCAGTGTTGTAACTGCGGTTCTGATTCGTCTCGCTGATCGAGCCATCGTCATTGACATGGTCCAGGATGAACTTCACTGGACGGGTGATGAACGCCCCGTCGTCTTCGTTGTAGCCGCGCGGGCTTTCGAGGAAACCGCGTAGTGCAAGGGCTGTGATACCGACGGAATTCGACCAGGACCCAGCTTCTGATTGCGCTAGTCTGAGATAGTGCAATCCGGAGTCGACCGACCGTCCCGCCTTCTCTTGCAGCACCGCATCCATTTTTTCAGCTACGTCCGCGGCGAAGGTTAATGGGGCGACGAGTATGGATAATGATAATAAAAGTACTGAAGTCAATGTTTTCATTGTTTTAGCGTCCTTGGTTCCGGTCTGTTTCTGAGGATGTTCGCGCCCGCCAGCACTAAAGTGGTGATGACGTAGCAGACTGTCATTACGGCGGGGGTGGGGTAATTAAAGCGTAATCCACCGAACGGCATGTGTTGGTAAAACCAGCTGCTGCGCAGGTAATCATAATCCGTGATTGCCGCCAGATAGCTTACCGGGCTTGCAGCTATGATGGAATCAACGACTAGCGATTGCTGTGAATTTGCTTCGGCCAAGCCACTCAAATATAGAGGTGCTGCGAAGAAGGCGCCTGCGATCAGGGTGAACAGCGTCATGGAGTTCGCACGGCTCGAGGTGTGAACTCGAATCAACGACTGCATCGCACTGAACATCAATACGAGGATCAGCACTCCCCCGGCGAGTTGGAAGCTGCGATTTCCCTGTTCAAAGTAAAGGGGAGAAGATGAGAGCGCAAGAAATCCGGCTGCCGCCATGGCAGCCCAAAGCATCACTATTCTCGCTTGTGTCTTGTGGCCGGAATTGACCGGGATCAGCAGGATGGCCAGCCAGCTGAAACACAGTGCCAAAGTGATTTGCATTGCGCCCGGGTCTACACCCGGTGCCGCGAAGTGCACACCCTCAGCGGCGAACACCGAAAGCACCAGGAGCGCCACCCAGTTTCCTAGCCACTTGAGTGTGATTTGCAGGTTCACCATCCCTTCACTCCCCCGACCCAACGCCTGGCGCCGGCTGATTCGATGATTACCTGACAAGCGTGCCAATGTGGGCTATGATCTGTCAAGAAATTTCTCTGGATCCTGCTACAGCTAAAAACGCGGCTGGATTAGCGGTACCGGGTCCTAAGGGGGCACAAAACTCAGGGTGCATTTTGTAGTTGTTATACGTGCTCTTCAGTTCGGTGATCAGCCTGGGAACATGCAGGGGAGAAACGACATTCTAAAATCGATCAACATGGGAAATGCCAGGCGATGCTGAGTTCACTGGATCCGGTATCGAAGTTCAAGCTCGACCTGATGTTCGAAGGTATCCGTTATACAGAAGCGCTCGGCAAAGCGGCCGGGCACTCATTCCCGAATTTCTATCCCTATCGTTTCCAACCCGGCGAGCAGAACCCGACCGGCAAAAGCACGGCCGAAATTCCCTATCTGCTCACGACTGAGGGCGGTACCCTGGTCCGGGTGAAGGGTGCAGGCGACTCGCTGTGGAACGTAACCGGCTCGCAAACTAAAGGTTACCGCCTCACCCGGGATGGGTCGGAGAGTCTCGACGTCCAATTCGAGCCACTCCCACAATGGATGCAAGGCCAGACTTCAGATGGGTTTCCAATGGCGCAGGCGGGCCTGAGCCTGCACGGCGACATGGGCGTCATCAACATTGCGCCGGGTTGCGAGTATTTCCTCGAGAAAATGGACAAGGTCTCCATGCGCTGCACGTTTTGCGCGTACGGCGCGCCGGACAAGCGAACCCAAAATCTCGGGCAAGTCACGGGTACGACGTTTCTTCCGGCCCGCACCTACCAGCGCATTCAGGAGACACTGCGTGCCGCACTGGCCGAGTCAGATTTGCACCATATCTATCTCGTTGGCGGGTCCATGACGGACTGGCGCCAGGAAGGCGAACGCTTCATCGAGATTGCGCGCGCAGTTCGGGCGGTGAATCCGAATCGCGTTCCCGTTACCTGTGGCTCTGGGGCGCTTCCCGACGACGTGCTGGACGAATTGCATGACGAGGATCTCGTGGACGCAGTTTGCTTCAACCTCGAAGTCTGGTCGAAGGCGCTGTTCGAGAAGATCTGTCCCGGCAAGAACCGCTTCGTGGGTTACGAGCGATGGATCGAGTCGCTCGAAGGCGGCGTCAGGCGCTGGGGTCGTGGAAGGGTATATACGGCCATGGTTGCAGGAATCGAACTCGAGCCAGAGCATGGACTGAGTTGGGAAGTTGCCGCCGACCTTGCCATTGAGGGTGCAGAGGATTTGTGCGCGCGGGGCATTATTCCCATCTACTCCTTGTACTGGCCCGTGGGCGGTCGCGGTCAACCCGACTACATGAGTCGCTTGCGGTCCTACTTCGAACGGCTTTCTCTGGGCTACCAGGCACTGCGCGAAACGTACCAACTGCGCATCTGGGACGGCTTCATGTGCCGGCGCTGCGCCTATATGCAGTTGGAATGCGATATGGACGGTGTATCTCCCATCCAGGGTCAGTCGAATTGAACCGTACCGTACCCGATGCAAGTTCCATTATGGCCCTATCGACTGCGTTCTGGGATGCCCAGGTATTGCTCACAGCCAATCGCATCGGTGTGTTCGAAGCACTGGCGGAGGGACCGATAAAGCTCGAGGCGATTTGCAAGGTGCTGAACACCCAACCGCGTCCGACCCGGCTGTTGCTCAAGGCATGCATTGCACTAGGCCTTCTGCGCGAGACGGACGCGGGCTATGCCACCAGCGAGGAGGCTGATGTCTACCTCGTGCCCGGAAAACCGGCATATCTGGGTAATGCGATTAGTTACAGTGATAATCTTTACGCAACCTGGGGGCGCCTGGAGCATGCACTTCGGGAAGACCGGCCGCAGATGCCGAGCACCACGTATCTCGGGGAGAACGCCGGGATAACCCGGGATTTCGTCTATGGGATGCATAACCGCGCCCTGGGTGTTGGCAGGGTATTGGTCGAACTGGTCGATCTCACAGGATGCACCTTGATGCTAGACGTGGGCGGCGGTCCCGGCACCTATTCCGCGCTCCTCGCCGAGCGCTACCCAGACCTCCATTGCCGGGTCTTCGATCTGCCCGGCATTGTTGCCCATGCGGAAGACATCATCGCATCCATGGGAGTCGCAAACCAAGTCACGACCTGGGCAGGGGACTACACTGAGACACCATTTCCAGGACACAACGACGTGGTGCTGATTTCAGGCGTTTTCCATCGCGAAACCGCGGACGGCTGCCGGCAATTGATTGACAAAGCGTCGAAGAGCCTGGTCCCGGGCGGTCTGCTCGTCATCTGTGATGTTTTCACCGACGCAGACGGCGCCGGACCGGCATTTGCAACCTTGTTCGGGCTCAACATGCTGCTGACGGCAACTGATGGCGGCGTGCATGCCGATGCTGACGTCGTTGCGTGGATGGAACAGGCCGGCTTCAGAACTAAACCGGTTGTCGACTTTCCGGGTCCCATGCCGCACCGGGTGATCGCAGGGAGGAAACAATGAATGCCGCAATGACACGAGTTCTGAGGTCGTTTTTCGTCCTGGCGTTGTTCAGCGGACCGGTTGTAGGCGATGAAATAGTGTCGCCGGTCGAGGACCTTGGCAACGGCCGCTATCGTGTCGGCGCCATCGAGATCGACAAGGATGCGCAACGGTTCACGGTCACGGGCACCACCATAGGGCTCGACGAAAATACGCCCGTCGAGTTCCTCGCCGTAGCAAAAGGTGGTTATAAGAGCTACGAGGCGCTCCTCGAACTGGACGTGAGTGCAGTGGAGTTCAACCTGGCGTGCATCCTGATCGGACTCGACACGGCTAATGCATCACACCCCAAGTTCCATTTTGATAAAACCATTGTTACCGGTGACATAGTGGACGTGCGCGTGAGTTGGGTGCGTGACGGTCGCGAGCAGGAGTTTGAAATCGAACGACTGCTTCAGGGCACAGCCGAACCTAAAGATCACGTTTGGGTGTACACAGGGTCCTTTTTCAACCCGGACGGTACCTACATGGCTACCATGTCGGGAACTTTGATTGGTGTAGTACACGATCCGGAGAGCATCATCCAGCACCAGAAAGGCATTGGTCTCGGGGAATTCGGAGCGATCGCTTTTGATCCGGATGTCATGCCGCCGGCCGGCACGCGGGTGACCGTTTCAGTCTTCAGGAATCCCGAATAGAGCCCACTGCGAAACTGCAATCTTCAACCGGGAATCTATACTTCAACGCTTTCCCCAGCCCGTTACTCGTTCGACAGGCACGACTTCCATGTCGACATAAGGACGGAACGGCTCCTGGATCTGCTCCACCAGGGCCGGATCATCAGCTTCCAGCAGTGCGAAAGTACGGGATCCATCGCTGGCAGCCCAATCCCCGTGAAGCGTGATCCCGGACGGCATATTCTCGTAGAAGCCGCTGGCAAGCCGGATGAGTTCGGACATTTCCTCCTGGCTGAGATCTTTGCGTGTCAGGTTTACGATCATGAAGAGCATTTGTCTATCTCCCTTGAAAACAGTCGCGATCAGCGCACTCTAACCCGCGTATTGCACGAAGGATACGCTCTGAACCCGAATTGGGCAAAATGTACATTAGAAATCTGTGTAATCCGCTAAATCTGTGGACTCATGACCCAAAAGTTTCTGAATATGATTAAATCTAACTACTTACTGGTCCGCCCTCGTGCAATATGCGGACTAGCCGTCTGCAGAGCAGCAGATCCTCAATATAGCCTCAGGTGATCAATGGGATTTCTTACCACGCATGTCCTGGAGGCCATAGTCATTCTTCAATAATTGCCAGATGCGAGTGCCGACAGCAGTCAGGCCAAAATAACCCTCACCCTGCAAATCAAGCAGTACAGTTTCACCGTTCACTTCCTGTGAGAGCACCGAAGCGGGAATTATCGGTTTGCCGATCTTTTCCATCACGAGAAATCGGTTACGTTCGTGCCAGGTATCACGGTGGACAGGAAGTATAAACCACCGAACAGGCGCTGGTAGCCGGTTCCCCCGGTTTAGCTGGTTATCGTGTGTTTCGACCCCGGCGGTTGATTGACCGGTGGGAAACCAGGCAGTTACAATAATTTTCACTCTATCCGGGGATACACGATAAGTTCTCTGCCCACGGATGAGAATGAGGGGCAATGAAAATGACCATAAGAACACACAGCACCATTCGATTCCTTTTTATCGTCCTGATCGGTCTAACGTGCAAGGCACACGCCCAGGAGAGTTCCTTTTATGAATTTGACGTGATTGCCCAGAGCGGAGGAGTTGATGGTTCATCTAACACGATCTCCAGTTTCAACTCCAATTCAGTTTCGTTGAACAATTCCGGAGTGGTAGCTTTTGTGGCCACCAACAACCTGGGACAGAGTCTCTACATCGGTGACGGTACCGGACCACCGACCATCATCTCGTTTGCCATTCCCTCAGGTACACGTACCTTCCACAGCGGGGTCCAGATCAATAACGAAAATCGCGTTGTAGCGAGAGACAGGGCAAGCGGAACGAGCCTGATCCGCATATGGGAGGGAGATTCGCCGGGGACATCTTTAACGGTTGTTCGAGGTAATATTGATGGAGGCTCCCAGGCATTCCCTGCAGCCTACTCCTCGGTATTTAGCCATCCGAGCATCAGCAACGCACCGGGAGCAGGAAATGATCCGATGGTGGTCTTTTCAGCGCTCGACATCGATTTAAGCTTACCGGATACAGTTTTGGCATCGCCATCCGAGCTTGGGGAAACAAATCGTTTTAACTTTTTTGAAGTTCAGCTTGAAACTCCTCTGCGCCCTATGGTCGCCGATGATGGCAGCGTAGTGGTTCGCCAGGGAAACCTCACCTCCGATCCAATTGTTGTTTACAACGCCTTCTTCTCTGCATTCGAGACTATTGCAGATCTTGGTTTTTCAGCTGTCGGGAACAGTCCTGGAATCAGCGATGACGGAGTTGCCGTGGCGTTCTCTGCCGTTCATGCGGATGGGGACCAGGGAATATGGGTAAACATCAGGATAGATGAATCGAACCGGGATGAAATACAGGTTGCCGGCTCCGGCTAGGGTGACGCCCCGATCAAGCCCGAGCTTGGAATCAACGATGCCGAAGACCCCCTGTACTTGCAAACATTCAGCGCGGATGCACGAGTTGGGGTTATCCACCAGGAATTTGGCCGGCCAGGGCTGCTCGATGATGCACTGGTCTTCACATTTCTTGCGACACCGAACGAGGCAAGCCCGGCAACATTCTTTACTCCCGGACTCGAGTTTTCGGCCACTGAGGGCTTGTGGTCAGTCCAGGTGGACATCGTCGATGATATGCACGTTGAACTGGTGCCTGGAAATACGCACCGGTACCGGCAGCATCCGCCAGTGCCAGTGCTGCAAATCGGGACGGAAGCGACTGCGCTTGGCATGGCAGAATCCCTGGGCACAGTTGTCGGTATCAATGTTTATGATCCGTTGGATTCCATCAGTAGCCTGGCTGCCCCCCCAAACCTGACATTAACCGCAACAGCGGCGGACGCCTTGGCTGCGGGTAGTCATCGGGTCGCGGCATGGCTCAGTTTTTCCGGCGGAGAAACCGCCATTATCCGGGCAACCATGAAAAATTCATGCATTCTCCCTGTGACCAGATTGCCACAGGGAGGTGGACAACCATGGGCTTGCGACCGCCTCGACACCCACCCGTCATTTACTGCTTGTCCCGCCAGTACAGCGGGATCGATCCGGTCCCGAGGCTGCGTATTGACGACCATGACCATGCAACTGAACTATAGTTCGCTCATCAATGATGCGCCTGGCATTAAGCCCGACGGTTTGAATGATTTTTTACTCGACACCGGCATGGAGTTCGACGCTGGAGAAACGCTCGATCCTTTCACATCAGGAGCAGGTCTGATACGGGGGAGCGCTGTTGCCCTGTATGAAAGATACAGGTTCGAGGGTGAGTCATCGCTTGAATGGGTGGAAAGCGGCAACCTGGTAAGCTCGACGGCGCTGGATGAGGCAAGAAGTGAACTGTACAACCAGATGTGTGGAACCCGTGCGCCCGTCGCAACCCGGGTAACGAGTCCAAGCAGCCAAACAGCCTTTGGCCATGATGTCCTTGTTACAGCCATTGGTATGAACGAGTTTTTGATTGCAGACCCTGCAGGGAGTTGTATTAATTCCTGTACTGCGGCGACCCCCGGGCTGGCGAAAAAGCTAAGTGACTACAGCGGAGCGTACAAAGTCAGAGGATATGTTCAGGATCCGCCTGATCTGAGTTTTTTGAGTATCGCAACATCTTCTGAAATCGAGGTGTGGATTGAAAATAGCAGCGGCAGTCTGGCTGGAATCAGCCTGGGCACTCAGTTCACGGAAATTTCCGGGAGTACGTACACCGAAGAGATCAACGGTGACTCCGAGGCAATTCTCCCGGATAACTTTAGACACCAGTTCATTTTCATCGATCAACCTCCAGTTGGCACATACATGCTCCACGTGCGTGGATTTGCCGATACCGATTTCGAGGTAAAAGTAGGCAGTGTCATGCCGGATGGATCCACCGGGTCATTGAATGAAACGATAAGCGGAAACATCGTGACCGGTGGAGAAGAAGTATTTGAACTCATCTATGACTCAAGTGGCCAACTCGTAGCAGTGCCGGACGTGGTCGGTTTAACCCAGGCTGCGGCTGAAGCAGCCATTACGGTCGCCAACCTGACCGTAGGCGCGGTCAGCACTGCAAGCAGTGACACTGTGCCGGCAGGTGATGTAATCAGTCAAAATCCCATAGCGGGTACGGACGTGACTGAGGGCAGCGCTGTGGACCTGGTGGTCTCGCTCGGTCCGGCAAATATTCCGGCGCCGGATGTTGTGGGCCAATCACAGGCCGCAGCCGAGGCGGCGATCATCGCCGCTAACCTGATCGTTGGTGACGTGACTACTACCAACAGTGACACGGTGCCCGTAAGTGATGTAATCAGCCAGGACCCGTTAGCGGGCACCAACGTAGCGGCGGGCAGTGCGGTGGATCTTGTCGTATCACTCGGGCCGGCGCTTATTCCGGTACCTGACGTTGTGGGTCAGTCACAGGCGTCGGCTGAGGCAGAAATCATTGCAGCAAACCTGATCGTAGGTATCGTGAGCACCGCCAACAGCGACACAGTGCCAGCGGGTGATGTAATCAGCCAGAATCCAATAGCAGGAACCGATGTGGCCAACGGCAGCGCGGTAGACCTGGTGGTCTCACTTGGGCCGGCCCTTGTCCAGGTGCCCGCTATAGTGGGCCTGGCCCAGGCAGCAGCACAGGCCGCGATCACTGGCGCCGGCCTGGCTGTGGGAGATGTGACAACTGCCTACAGTGACTCGGTGCCGGCTCAAGTGGTTATCAGCCAGAACCCTGCACCAGGAACGGAAGTGGTGTCGGACAGTGCAGTGGATTTTGTGGTCTCACTGGGTCCTGACCCCAATAATACAGACAAGGTTTTCGAGGATGGTTTCGAGGAATTCTAAAGTTGGCTGCTAACAGGCGCTGGCAGGGGAGCCTGCTCACTTGAGGATAGTTACTGGTCGATGAATAGAATGCCTGCCCGGTCGGGCGTCCCGCCGCGTTGGATTCGCTGCAGTAGACAATTTCTGGTGCAAAGACTATATTAATTGTACGGGCATATTTTTGATGCTGAAATTATTTACTACCATTTTTAGGCGTGTAAGATCAATATTTTGCATATATTGCCCAGTCTGTGAACATATATAAAAAAGAAAATTTTTAATCAATAATGACTCGGGCTGTTTTGGGCACCTCAAGCCTCACAACATCCGATACGCGAATTGTTACGGTCCTGGATTCAAAGAATTTGTAGAAGCCAGTTGAGGTTTATTAATCAGCGTGATCGGTTTTTTAGTTTACGCGTTGACTCGTCAACTGCCGATTGTCCAAAACCTGATGCAGGGCGTAATGCACTTGTGCGAAGAGCTGATCGAATTGCCGACGAGGAGGGAGGTATTGTGGCCGTGGACATACGACTCAAGCGACAAATCATTAGCCTGAGCGCAACCCTTCTGTTGATCTCCATGGTTTGGTCAGCGTCGGCGTGGGGTCAGGCGTTCAGGTCCGGCTTGAATTTCATTTCAGCAAGTCAGAATCCAACTACAGGCATGTGGGGCGCTCCCGATGGCACTCTGCTTCGCGACAGTACGGTGGTACTCGAGACGCTCGCGCTCGCTGGTCAAGTTGGTTCCACATTCACACAGGGAGTGGCGGGAACGGCGGACCGCAGCGCCATGAACAACGACGATCGAGCGCGCCAGGCGGCAATTCTGAGGAGGGCGGGAAAGGACGTTTCGCTGCTGCTTGATGAGCTGCTCGCTTCGCAGAATCCGGAAATTTTCGATCCGGCACAACGCGATTTTCCGGGGCGCGGGTGGGGACTTGCCGCCAGTTTTGGTAACAGCACGATTGATACGGCGCTGGCGCTGCGAGCGCTGCAGGCCGCTGGGTTCCCGGGCGTGCTAAGCATCGTACGGGAAAATCTGATTGCGGACGGCACCGGACCGTCACGCCCTTTTACAGTACCCAGCGGTGCGACAGATCTCATGCTCAAGGTGCAACAAGTGGGTGGCGGCACGGTTCGCTTCCTCCTCAAGCAACCAAACATGGCCAGTCTTTTCATTGACATTCCGCCGGGAGGCGCCCCGGTCAGGGTAGCCCTTCCGCTGAGCGTCGGCAGTTGGAGCTTCTGGACGGAAAATTTAAGTGGGACGCCGGCTACCTATACCGCGGAGATAGCTTTCATTGGTCCCGACGGCTTCGATCATTTCCGTATCACTGACACCCTCACATACCTGGGCTTGGCCCAGAATAACGATGGGGGCTGGGGCCTTGCGCCCGGTGAAGACAGTCATCTCATGGTAACGACCGAAGTGGTGCGGGCTCTGGCTGGCAGTGGCGGTGCGTTCGGTCCAGGGCAGACACTGACAGCGGCAGCGAACTGGTTGAGGAGCTTCCAGAACCCGGATGGTGGTTTCAGTAGCGAAGCGGGATTAAGCAACCCCAACGAAACGGGTCTGGCGGCCGTGGCTATAGGTCTCGCCGATCCCGGCGCATCACTCGAATCCGCGGCCACCTTTCTGGAGGGTATCCAGCTACCCGGCGGTAGCTGGGGCAACGATGCGTACCTGACCGCGATAGCCATGCAGGCGCTGCAAGTCGCCGGCAAAGGGCTCGAGCCTTTAATCTTCAAAGACAGCTTCGAGCAATGAACCCATCGGGCATGAGCACATTAATTTCCACCACGGGCACGGGGTTTCTGTGGCCGACATTAGTCGAACCGCCAACAACTGAGGTAACGGGATGAGGAAGCTGTGCCAGTTGGGAACTCCAGGAGTGCTGGCAGTGGCGCTACTGATGGGCTTGGGTGCTGATGGGGCCCGGGGCGCGGCGGAAGATGGCCTGGGACTATACCGTGACGGACAGTTGGTGGAGATGCTGGGTGACTTCCCACTCCTTGAGAGCCCCGCGAGCACGCAACAGCTGCACGGGCCCGCAAACGTAGCGGCGATGGCGCCGGCTGTCTCGCCTGAAACCCAATTGCGTAACGCGCTGTTTAGACGTGCAGCCGAGCCTGCAGCGGAGATCCATGAGCGGTTGCGCAAGCTCGAAGCCGCAGGATTGAGCCTGGAGGCGGAGGATTATGAGCAACTGCAACACCTCCTGAGCGAATTCACGGCGGCCCAGGGCGACATTTGGTCCGCTCTGGCGCAGATTGGGAATCAGATTGAAGAGTTCAACCTCGATCCCCTCATCATGGAGCGCCATCAACAGGCCATCACCGCCCTGGAAGATGGAGCGCAGGAATTTACCGCTGCGGTCACGGCGGTTCTGCTGGGCGAGGACGAGGCCCTGGAACAAGCTCTTGAGGTTCTGGAGCGGTTGAAGTTCAGCGAGGATCCACCGCTACTGCAAAGCGGCATGCCCTATGCCGTGCACACCGAGGAAGCGCCGCAGCTAAGCCGAAGGGAAGCCGATCTGGCCCTGCAGTCAGTACAACGCGCAGTTTCCGCACAACAGGGCACCTCCCCGCCGACACCGGAAGATTTGGCCGCAACGCCGGACGTGCAGCTTACCCAGGAGATCATCGACAAAGCGGCAGAGCTGGGTAATTCACCGCTGGCAATCTATGAATTCGTACACAATCTTATCGAGTTTCAACCATATCCCGGCTCACGCAAAGGCGCGGTGGAAACCCTGCAGCAGTCAAGAGGCAACGACACCGACCAGGTCTCGCTTCTGCTCGCCCTGTTACGCGCCTCGAATATTCCCAGCCGCTACGTTCGGGGCACCATCGAGCTCAAGCCCGCGGCGGTCATGAGCTGGCTCGGTGTGGACGACGGCTTCGCCGCCGCTGGCCTCCTTGCCACCGCAGGACTCGATGCCGTCGCCATCACCAACGGCCCCGATCTGGTCGCCATCCGCTTCACCCACGTATGGGCTGAAGCCTATGTACCTTATGGCAACTACCGCGGTGTACCCAACGACCAGAGCGGCAAGCTCTGGGTAGCGCTTGACCCGAGTTTCAAGAGTTCCACCATCACCCCCGGTGAAGATGTGCTTGCCGCGATGGGTTTTGATATCGACTCGTTTCTCGCCGACTACATAGCAACCTTCACGGAGCCGAGCCCGGTTGAGCAGCTCGAGCTGGACGTCCAGGCCTACCTTGACGCCAATGACCCCGGCAAGACCGTGGCTGACGTTGAGCGACGCACCGTGATTGAAGCCCAGTTGCTGGGTGTGCTTCCCGCCTCCTCCCAGGGCACTGTGCTGGCCATCCATGATGAGTTTGCCGAGCTGGCTGACAACCGACGCTATAAGGTCCGGTTTCACTTGTATGACGGTGGTACCGAGTTTATCGATCACACGCTCAAGCTGACGGAATTGGCCGGCAAACGGCTTACCATCGATTACGTCGGCGCCACCCCGGCCGATCAGGCCACCATCGACAGTTTCGGGGGCATCTACAACACACCCCCCAACCTGGTGCAGGTCACGCCGCGGCTGAAGCTTGACAACATCGCCATCGCCACTGCCGCGAACGCCATCGGCATGGGCCGCTCACACAGCTCCGATATGGAGTTCATCGCTCCGGTGGGCGCCTCAAACGTGCAGCCGTTGGTGCAAAACCAAATCATTGCGGGTAATGGACAGGCGATTGCCTTTGACACCTTCCTCGATACACACGATGCCTTCATTGGCGGCGGTGGTTTCCCCCCGGAAGCCTTTCTCGAATCCGTTCTTCAAACCACTGCGGCTGACTATCTGAGCCGGGTTGACCGTGGCCAGGAGAAGGTGCAGCGGCTGATGGGCATGGTCAGCACGCAGGGTGTCAGCGAAGCCATTGTCGCGAACGCAATCAGGGTATTATTCTCCTCTGGTATCCCGGTCACCTTCGAGTGGACCGGGCTGATCGTCGATGCTGACCGGCGCATCATAGGTCCTTTTGCCGTGGACAACGACAACAGCAAGGGTCGTCCATATATGATGCTGACCGGGATAGACGGCTCGACGATGGAAAACCAGGTGTTCGAAGATATCTTTGAACAGGAAGCGATCTCGACGATCAAGATCCTGGAGTTGGCGAGCGATGACGGCATCACTATTTGCACCATCGAAACCAGCATTGCAGGGGATTGTCCCGGCATGAGCCAACCGTTTGCCATAAACAATGCGGTGAACACGGCACTGCTTCGCGGGCATGTGGTGACGATTCCCGAGGCGCCGATCACGGTAGCCTTGTGGTCGGGCACAGGCTACATCGATATGGACCCGGTCTCGGGGGCAGCGGGTTACATCATCAGCGGCGGGATTAGCGGAGATGTGCGGGTGAACGCGGGCGGTGCAACGGTGGATTTCTGGCCGGTCGTGCTGCCTTGCGAGGCCACCGACGTGACCGCGGAGATTCTCATTCCGCCCGTGGATCAACCAGATCCAGGAGCTGTCTTCTGCACAAATGACCACCCGATCAACTTCAAGGTCAAGCTAACGGTAATGTGCGAGGATGGCTCCAACGTGATACAGAATCTAAGCCTGACCACCCATAGTACGACAAAACAATTTGGGCCTGGCAATTACGAACTGCAATTCAACGGATTCGGCGCAAGCGACGTTAGAAAAATCAGGATTGGCGAGGTGAGAATAACATCCCTCAACCCTGCGTCTAACTTAAAGCTCGGCGACGATTTAGCTGTGAATTACGTAGTCGACTTAGCTCCCGGGATAGGCCTGGACAGCGCGGAGCTTCACGTGCACAACAATGCGAATACACAAGTCTTCAAGAAAACAGGCATTGACACGAGCGCAGGGGCGCACGGTGCCAGTTGGGTGAAAGCCAAGTGGAACCAGGGTGCGCACGCCGGGGCTTTTGCAAACCCGAACAACAGTAACTACAAGACTAAGATCGTTGGTAAATACAAAGGAGAAAGCTGTGATTCCAACGAAAAGACGATCAACACAAAATTGATTATCGAAGCGGACATCAAAGATCAACTGCCCGGAGGCGCGACAGCAACACGCGTCTCTGGACTCGATGATATGCCCAGCACCCTCAAGGTCGTAATAAAGAAAGGCCCCACGGAAACCATTGTTACAGGGGCAGGAAGTATCACGGTTACAGACAACAGCGGCGGCTCGAAGACGGTTATAGATCATCACATTAAGGTGGACGCCCCGGCTTTGAACACACTCCCGAGTGGCGCCTATGAGGTGCTCTTCCGGGATCTGCGAGATGAAATCGGCAACTTCGCCGATAAAGACAACAATCCTGGTAACGGTATCCAGCCCTACATGTTCAATCTGGAGATCTGGTGATGAGAGGATTTCTGGCTAATAAAAACGGTTCGTTCGGCACGTCCTGGGCTTTGATCGGAAAGTCCTGGAACATTCGCAATGTAAGAAGCGATTCGCTTGAACGGATACTGGCCTGCGGCTTCGCTGTTGTGATCGGGATCGTTGCAGTGACTTATTGCGAAGCTGCGCCACAGCCAGTCAGCGAGCAGTCGGCAAACCTGACAGAATCCTTGATGCTCGGCGAACAACAGGTATTTTACACCGACATGATCGAGGCCTACGAAGCCGATCAGCTGACCCAGGCCCGGCAGATAGCCCGATTGCACCTGGCCAGTCTCCGCCAACGCATGGTGAACCCACCCCATGAGATTGAAAGAGCCTCTATCAGCCACGGAACCCTCGGCGTCTTGCGGTCCATGCTGGCATTCGAGAACAAGCTACCCGCCGGTGAACGTTTGGCTGCACAGGCCGGCCTGGTCGGAGAGATCGACGAACTGTTACTGAGCGTCAAGGGATTACTGGCCGGGCTGGCGAACACGAGAGCTGACATGCTGGCCTATCTCGACGGTGAAATGGGCATCGTGGCCGCCGAGTGGATTCAGGCGAAACAGTCACTGGTCACGACGGGGCAGCTTGGCGAAACCTACGAAACGTTTCGTAACGAACTCACCAGGGCGGGCTATGGCTCACTGGACGACGTACTCACCCTGCAGGCACCCGCCGTTTCCGAAAACGCCCGATTTCTTACTGTGACACCCCTGGAAGCCAATCAGATCGAGCAAACGATCCACGATTATTTCCAGGGTCTTATCGACGGCGACATCGAGCAAATCCGGGAGACTACGGGACTCGATCAGCAGGAAACAACTGACCTGCTGGAGTCTTTTGCAGCCGATCTCCAACAGGAAGGCGTTCGAACCATTCATGCAATCACTTTTCCTCTGCGGTCAGCCGAAGAACTCAGACTTCAGCCACAAGGTGAGGGGTCAGAGCGCGTTTCCACGCTGATTCGGGGAGTCGAATTCGACGTGACGATGACTGACGACACTAACAAGACAATGATCATCAACAAGCGTGTTCGCTTGCGCCCCCGGCAAAATGGCGGTTGGATGGTCGAGCCACCGAATGACTAGCCGGAGTTTCTGATGAAACGGAATCCACGATGAAAATGCAAATCTCTCTTTGGATTACCCTCCTGGCATTGCTGGTTTTTGCTCCGCTTGCCACGGCTGCCAGCTACACGGCCACCGGGACCATCCGGACACCCACAGGGGGAAACGCCTTGGCGAACAACGTGCCGGTTGTCGGGATCAAAGTCAATATAATGGACGAAGATGTCGTGTTCGATGACGAGGTGGGAAGTCAGCACACGACAGGCACAGGTACCTTTTCCATCACATGGACGGATAACATCGAGGCGCCCGACGTTTTCATCGACGTCGAGTACCTAGGTGTAGCTGTGGACGGACGCTTCATCGAGGTCCGCAGAGCCCTGAGCGACAGCGACTGGATTTTGGACGAAAACATCGAGGGGACGGTTCACAATGATATTCCTCCGGGGACTCTGGCGCTCGGCAACCTCAATCTTTTCAGTACGCGTGCAAACATTATTACTCAGGTTGGCGCCGCCTACAGATTCCTGGACTCGAATTACAGCACATGGAGCATGCCTGAGAACCTCAAGGCCGAGGGGCGAATAACCAATGGCGCCAGCACCGCCGGCGTGAACATGAGCATCTCGTTCGAGGACTACGACCACCCGGGTCTGAGCAACGCGGCCTTTTCCGACATGCACCACGAGACCTTTCACTGGGTCGCCCGCCGGGCCTACGGAGGCCGATTTCCCAACTTCAATTGCGCTTGCAATCCACACAGCAGCAGAAAGGAGTGTTGTGAAGGATTCGCCATGCAGGAGGGTTCGGCCCAGTGGTTCGGCAGCGCCTCGGCTGTACCTGACCAGAAGACCGGTGCGCCTTCGGCCACGGCATGGAGGGGAATCGATAACGACGGCTCCGACAATTCCGGCGAGATCGTCGAAGGCGCCCTGGAGTTGGTCTGGAGACTCAATGCGGATATCCCGGGTAATTTACAGGTTCTCCTGACAGATTCACCCGACTCGATGCGAGAATTTCGTGATGGCTGGATCGCTGACAAAGGTATGACCGCAGGCGCTACTACTTCCTTCCTGGACAATTGTGCTGCCAATGGCATGGTATATACCCGTGGCAGAATCACCGAATTTATGCCCGGCGCACCCCCGGCATCCCCCCCCGCTGATCTTACTGTAGGGAATTCCAAGAAAATCAACAATGTCACCTTCATTCGTGGAAAGACCAAACCTACCATCGAGGAACTCTCCCGCGCGGATATTCCCCTGGCGGCGAACTCCGCAACCCTGCCGGCCGATATGAAGGACATCGGTTACAAGACTGCTGCTGCGGGTATTACGGATTCGAGCACTGCTGGCTTCACGTTCCTTGGCGCCGTCGCTGTTGCATCCGACTTTGAATGGGACACCACGGCTCAGCCGGACGCGGATTACGATGTGATCGTCAAGCTCCGGAACACCAACACCCGGCAGGACGATTTCAAACCGGACTTCACGGGAGACGCGACAATCTCCTCAAACGAGGAATGGTTGAAGCGGCGGCGGACCTGGTTCAATCAGGACAACGTGCCCAGCGATGACGATGAAGGGAAGGTCATCATCGACAACGCAGCGCCGAATGTAGACAACTTCAAACCGCAGTGACCCGCACAGCTCCGGTTCGGGCTTGATCATCAGCAAGTCGGTCGCAGATGGGGCAACTTGAGCCACTTCCAGACGTCTACACTTTGGCGATGCAATCAAGCCAGTTTATCCAGGATAGAATCATTGCAGGTTGTTGACAACGGGAGGTCATATCAGCGTTTGAACCACCTTTTTTTGCAGCCTGGGATACGCGGATTGTCGAAAGAATTGGGTTATACTTCCAATCCACGTTCAATTTAAACGCAGGGGTTCCTCATGAACATACTGCAACGATTAGGTACAAAATCGAATAAATTCATACCGGTTCTGGCGGTAGTGTTGTTTTCGTTGGCGTCGCCGCAGGAAGTAGCAGCTCAAATCGTATACGCGACAGATTGCAACTCCGGATTCAAGAATGTATTTAAGGCTAACGAGCCGGTTTGCGCTTCCGGCCAAGCCCAGGGCAACTTTCTCGGGAGCCCTGGTCTTGTTTGTGTGCTGCCGTCCAGCGGTGGCGGGCCCGGTGATGACGTGACTCCCGGTAAATGCAATGCGGTTGCGGCGGCCGGTGCGTTCATCGACATAACCCTTTGGTTTCCGCCAACCGATCCGGGAAATTATATCGTCGCCCTGTTCGACAATGATGGCGGCAGTGCTGGAGACCCCATCCTGATAAATCCCAGCGGCGAACCGCCCACCATTTCTCAAGCAACTATTGATGATATCAAGTCGAAAGCCGCGAACAACGCCGCCGTGTGGAAGGATACGGAGGATTTTGGCAAATATATCGATGATTTTCATTCGGCGATCTCCTTGATGTGGTCGCTAGGGACGGGTTCTGGTGTCGGGGTTGCAACTTTTATCGTGGGCGAACTTACGGGTCAGCCGACCGATTATAACGGCTGGGTGTTAAAACAGGGCGGGCAAATCATCGCGGCACTCGCTGGCCAGCAGCGAGCAAAATACGCGTCGCTTGCGGCGGATCC
>Ga0209013_10001602_pt1 | contig 20731 bp, 23 predicted proteins | sample Cruoilmetagenom2_FD_187291 | JGI IMG/M metagenome (GOLD analysis project Ga0209013, IMG submission 187291) | Oil polluted marine microbial communities from Coal Oil Point, Santa Barbara, California, USA - Sample 2 (SPAdes) (version 2) | ecosystem: Environmental > Aquatic > Marine > Oil seeps ...
GTTCTTATTCATGTCTATTTACCTCCATGTTGTTGTGTTGTATATTCCATATTCGTTTAACCGCATAACGCGGTTGTCTGTGGTGATTGTGACTTGCACAGCCATCACGCACCTTTTCGCTCAACGGAGCCAAAAGGGCTTCATCACCCTCGTATCCCGTCATATTTGGATTACGTAACTGGATTGATCTTTAGCACTTAAATCTTTTGTGGTCGAGTTTAGGCGGGTGGCAGGGGCGCGATGGTGATATGAGAACACAATCAATGTTGTGGCAGGGGTGGATTCTGCACGACTGTGGGCAATTTGATTGCCACACGAGATAATTCTTCTACAGATAATCGTTCTTTAATCCCGAGAATTTCTATATCAACCACGTTATCGCCTCTGTTATAATCGATGATAATTCCGGGGGTGATTTCTTCACTTTGGTATGAAAATGTATACCCGTGCAACATCTGACATCTGTCCCCACACCAACTATGCCACAGCCCCCACTGATGGTGTTATTGGCAATTCAGGATGATCACACTTTTTCCAGTTCCATAGCTAAGCCATCCGACCGAAAGCCACTATACACATTGTTTTCGGTGTTAATTTCCTATTTCAGGCAGTATTCTATGCCACGACCTTTGATACGTCATATCCGCATCTCTTGAGTTCTCGTACCATCCGTTGTTCCCTATTCTTTGACCTCCTTTCGGTAACGGCTTCTGCGCCTGCATCCTGATAGCGATCCCCTGTTTTCAGCACGCGATAGACCTCGATCAGTATCTGATGCCCGACTGCAACCAGAGCCCGCTTTGTGCCACGTCTGCCAGCAATATTGCGATACTGAGCACTAAAAGCAGTCTCTTTGGTTCTCGCTGCTGCCCATGCAGACTCTGTCAGTGTAGCTTTGAGGTAATTATTGCCTCTCCGCGTCTTGCCGCTCTTCTTCTTTCCTGCACTCTCATTGTTCCCGGGGCACACTCCAGCCCATGAAGATATATGTGCCTCATCCGGAAACCGTGACATGTCAACCCCAATCTCAGCGATGACTGACGCCGCCGAGATGCCTTTGATTCCAGTAACAGACTGGATATCCTCAAATTCCTTCTCATGAGGCACTAATCTCCGCTGAATCTCTTCATCGAACTCCTTTATCTCTTCAACAAGGAAATCAATGTGTCCCAGATGCTGTTTTAAGAGGAAACGGTGGTGATCGGTTACATTCCCGTTCAGGGCTTCTACTAACTGATCCACCTTCTTCTTAAGCTTGCCCTTAGCCATTTCTGCAATTTCATCTGCGGAGAGATCGTCTTTCTCCAGAAGCGCGCAGATCATAGCAAGGGAGGACACTCCGAAAACCTTTGAGACAACGGACGAGATCTTGATGTTTGCATCCTCCAAAACCTTCTGGACGCGGTTCTTCTCTGATGTCATCGCCCCTACCAGCTTCCTTCGAGTTCTGGTAAGGTCTCGCAGCTCCCTGATCTCTCGTGGTGGGATAAAGCTCCCTGAAATCAGCCCGTTTCTGAACAGATGTGCGATCCACTGGCAATCTTTGACATCGGTCTTCCTTCCAGGGACGTTTTTGATGTGCTGTGCGTTTGCAAGGACTATATCAAAATCATCCTCAAGAATATTGAAGATCGGCTTCCAGTAGATACCTGTGCTCTCCATCGCTACTGCAGTAACGCCGTATTCCTTCATCCATTCACTTAAGCTTCGAAGATCGTTAGTCATCGTCGAAAACTTCCTGATCTCAAAGATCGGGGGATTGTCCAGCGGTCCATGCGCAACGCACGCCATGACCATCGACTTATGGACGTCAAGTCCACAACAGCTCTTCAGGATTGGTTGCATGTTCACCTCCTTTGAGACCGAGCGTGGCAACCGTAGATATTGTAAGTTTGGTACACGTGCCCTTCTGAAAGGGCAACATTCATGGGTACTAAGTGGCTGCCGGGATCAGTTTATTCTGCGGGGTTCAGAATGAACCACCATAAAGTAATCGACCCGTATTACCCGTCTCGTGCATATATGGGGGCGGGGTGGGGCTTAAGGCATCCGAGCCACATTTTCATACTCATGGGTGTCCCGAAGAGTCATGAGAGTTTATTCTACATCATCATCACATAATCTAAACTATAGTGTATCACTCCCCATATCTACTTTAACTCTCATCGCGTAAGCCTCATATAGAAATACAACCGCAGAACGCTGTCAATGAACGCCACCAATCAAGATACGTCCTTTGCCATGTTTGTACTCAACTCTTTTCTGGTCGAATTCAGCGGATGCCATGGGTCATGAGTTGAAACGCACCGAACGCACCCAATGTTTATCGCCTCACAAGCAAACACAGAATCTCGGAATGAGACCATGAAGATACTGATCATCGGATACAGCACCAGATACCTCGTCTGTGCGGCAAAACACGCAGGATACACTGTCTATTCGCTGGATCACTTCGGAGATTCCGATCTTCTGGGGTGCGCAGACCGATATGCGCGATTCGATGAGATTATGAGTGATGACGATCTGCTGGACCGTCTGGACCACCTGAACTGGGATTTTGATGCAATCGTCCTTGGCACTGGATTTGAATATGCCGATCTGAGGGGCTACCGTGTACTGAATAACCCTCCGGGCATCATGAGATCAATCGGAAACAAGAGGTCGTTCGCAGAACAGATGCGCTTTCTCGGAGTCCCACATCCGAAGATCTACAATATCAATGACGATATCAAGTATCCGGTCATGGTAAAGCCGATTTACGGTGTTGGAGGCGTGGAGAACAGACTCGCATGCAGCAGGTCGGAGATCGGGGATCCTGAAACCGAATCCGGGACGTATCTGCTGATTCAGGAATATCTTGCTGGCGTTCCGGCAAGCGTCTCCGTAATCTCCACGCGTGACCGCGCGGTCGCAATCGCTGTAAACGAGCAACTGATCGGAACACCGTGGCTCACCACGCACAGATTCGCATACTGCGGAAACATAACGCCGTTTCAGAGCGACTATAACTGCGAAATGTGCGAAACCGCCACCCGGCTGATCCTGAAGTTGGGACTTGTCGGCTCAAACGGCGTCGATTTTCTGGTAACTGAGGACGGTCCCGTGGTGATTGAGGTGAATGCGCGGTTTCAGGGAACAATCGACACAGTTGAGGCTGTTTCCGGGCTCAGCGTGTTTGATGCGCATGTGAAAGCATTCAGAGGAGAGCTGCCAGAGATCGATTCGGATTGGGTGGCGAAAACAGCATATAGATCCGGGTTTGCAGGAAAGGCGATCGTCTTCGCTGATTCTGACATCACAATCGATGAGACGATCGTAAGGGGACTTGCGAAAGAAGAAGCGAGTGGGAATGAGGGGCTCAGAATCATGGACCTCCCACAACCCGGGTGCAGGATCTCCGCGGGCGATCCGATGACAACGCTCTTCTGCGCAGGGAACAGTCGGGACGCGGTGCTGCTAAAACTGAAGGCTGCTTGCGGGCGGATCATGGAATTGATGCTGCCGCTGTCGCAGATCTGACGCAGGTACTCAATATTCTGTGGATATCTGCATATACAACCACGGGATTACACAAAATTAACGCAAAAATCAGGTGGGAATGGCTGCGCCGCTGCTTCGCAGACTCTGTAATCTTGTGGTTCCCACCATGCGGTATTGAGCATGTACGATTTCGACAGTCGTCGCATCCGCGAAGAGTAACATGCACCCCCTCCTGTCGAATACCCACCACATAAATCTCAGGATCCAAGCACCTTTGCGCCTGTTACCAGTTCACCAGGCACACCCTCAACGAGCGGCTCCGGAAGCGAGAGCGCACCAGCACTATCAGCATCAGCACCATACGAATCGTCGATGCGATACGCGAGACATGCACGCCCTCCTGAACGAAGCGAGACATCCCAGAGATAATCGAACTTGTCCCCGACCTCTGCCCTGCGTGGCTCTGGCTCCGCGCTCGCAATCTCGTAGGGGATGAAGTCGTGCAGCTTCAGTGAGTGCGCAGTAGCGGTATGATTCTCGATTTGTATCTCGACATCGAACCCGCCGTTGCTCTCGTTTCGTTTGATCGAACGCTTCACAAGGAGATTGCCCATGATCCTCGCAACGACAGGATCGATATTCGGAACCTCCCGGTCAAGGATCTCTGAAACCTTGGTTGCGAGTCTTGGAAGCACTTTTTTGATGAGATTCTCCTTCTCTTTGCGTCTTGAAAGAACATCCTGCCGCCCGAGGTACTTCCGCATCCTGCTTGCGGCTGAACGCACCGCATTCTCGATCTCGTCCAGAATCTCGGGAACATCTGCGATCGCATTCTTTGATTCGGATGTGAACGGCACATTCGTGGATGCGACATGAACCAGGATCGCGCACGGTCCTGATGGGAACCCGCCTGGCTGTAGAAGTCCGTAGTACTTCCAGTTTATGCGCTCGATTGCGTGCGTCACCGCGCATGCGCCCTGCTGGTACAGAAGCGGCACCCTGTTTGCGAATCGCAGAATCTCGGCTTTACCGTCCGCGGGCAGATCGCCGCCATAAGCGATCGAAGCCTCGACAAGGAACGGGTTTCCGGAGTAGACTGCGGGCGGGCGCTTTATTGTCGCTATAAAGTCAACCGTGTACTCTTTCTCAACGCCCTTGTAGATCAGATCCTCTGAGATCGGCGAGAGACAATTGGTTGGCGGCGCGCCGATCTTCACACTCCTGAACGCGTGGAGCAGCCGTTCCATTTCCTCGTGCGTGAGCTTCCCAGGGTCAGACTCCGGTTTCAGTTGTGCGCGGGAGCAGATATCCTCGGATGTCACAGCCCCGATTCTCACGAAGGAGTCCTTGAGGAATGTGGACAACCGCTTCCGGTCCGTGTATCTGAGCATCTTGATCAGTGTCCCGAGTTCGATTCCAGCTGGATGCGGTTTGATCTCTTTCGAGCGCTCAGGCGGCAGATCGCTCGCCCGTTCAAAGACCATGCGCTCGCAATCCGGGTCGGTCAGCGTGAGTCTCGCATGCGGGTTCACAATCGCTGTGTTTCGCAGGTACTCGATAACAGACTGCCGTCGCCCCTTCACGTACGACGCCTTGATCTCAAGCTCGACTCTGGTGCCGTGCGGAGGATCCCAGTCAACGATTCGCTCCTCGAGAATCTCTGGCTCGTTCGTGCTCGTGTCAATAACCAGTTCGCAGTAGTGCGCAGGCTCGTTGTGACCGATCTTCGAGATGATTCTTGCCGGCTTTCCGGTGCTGAGCTGCGCATACAGAACCGATGCGCTGATACCGATCCCCTGCTGCCCCCTCGATTGCTTCAGGACGTGAAAACGTGAGCCATACAACAGTTTCGCAAAGACCATCGGAATCTGGTCCCTGACGATTCCGGGACCATTGTCTTCGACTGTCACGATGAGATTTGAGCCCGACCGGGATTGTTTGATCTCTATTGCGAGATTTGGAAGAATCTCTGCCTCTTCGCACGCATCAAGAGCATTATCCACAGCCTCCTTGACCGTCGTGATCAGACAGCGCTGCAGCGAATCGAATCCGAGCATCTGCCTGTTTTTTTCGAAGAACTCTGCTATGCTAATCGACTTCTGCTCTTCCGCGAGTCTTTCTGCGATATGCGATTCCCGCTGCATGCTCAAATCATTGCGTGGATTATAGATATTGGCATCGGTCACTGAACGTCGGATCCAACCAGTTTCGCGGCAGCGTACGCGGGAAAAACCTTTGATATTGACTCTCCATACATCCCGGATATGAAGGAGCACGCGATATCATCGACGCCGCGAATCCCGTCCACCGCATCCCTGATCAGAAACTCGCCGATGCCGGTTCCGATGACTCGATTCAGCCCGTTTCGCTTCAGAACAGCGGCAATCGCGCCTCCGAGCTCCCGAACCTGTGCCTTTCGCACCTGCTCTGCAATCTCACAGACAGCAGACTCCGTAATCTCGCCAGTATCCGCACATACGACCCGCGCAATCCTGCGAATCGATTCATAGACCGTTGTTCCGGCGTGATCAGGGGTTTCGCAGGTGTAATCCACCCCCTCGATCTGCCCGAGCACGCGATACACATCCGCGGTTATTGCAAAGAGTTCTGATGATATACGGCACGCAACACCGTCCAAAGTGACCCGATCTACGAGCGATACGAGATTCGTCCGGAGCACGCCCGAATAGATCAGTTCGTCACGCTGCAACCGCTCAAAGTCAGTTCTGCCAGCCCGTGCAACGCCTCCGACGATCGGAATAACATCCGTTGTGGTGCTGCCCGTGTCAACAAAGACGCAGTCGCAATCCCTGGCAAGAAAGCCCGCCGATGCTGCCCAGTTTGCCGCGGCAAGGCTTGCATCATAACTATCCACGAATTTGCATTCATTGTTGAGATAATATATCTCACGCTCTGAAAACGCCCTGTTCACCGCATCGCAGATGAACCGTATCCCTTTAATCTTGTCCTCGAAACAGTCAGCGAGTTCGCCGGTCATCACGACAGCGACCTTATCCGGGTTCATGCGCCCTGAAATGTCCGATAGCAAGTCAGAGAGCGGGGCGTTCTTCCACAGTGGAAGATAGTGTATCTCAGTAACGCCGCCATCCGCTGATGCGACCTTCGTGTTTGCACCTCCGATATCGATACCAATTGTTGTCATCTCAATTTCCTTCTCCTCTTTCTGTACCCTACAAGGCGGCTTCCGCATACAGGGCACACCCGTTCGCTGTCGCCACCCTCAAACTTTCTTCCACACCCCACACATCGCCAGCCCCATTCGAATCGCTCTTTGATGTGTTTCTGCACAACCGGCTCTGTTCTGATGCCGATACTTCCGGCTACGTTCTGAATCGCGTAATCATCAGTATATAGGATTCCGTTGTATTCGAGCGTCTTTGCCAGAAGACCGATGTCGGTGTCAGACAGCCTCTCGCAATCTCCAGTGGCTTTCGCATGCGAATAAACCTCATCTACGAGGTGTGGGAGTGGTGCTTCAACCACCACGTCCACATTGGAATCAACCGCCGCCTCAAACGCCAGTCTCGATTGAATGTCTTTCAGTTCCAGAAGAACATCGGGTGTCGTGATGATCCGGTTCGGTAGCGGCATTCCGAGGATGAATACCGATGAGTCCGCGATGTACGCTGGCATTGGCATGAACTCCTCCTTCTATAGCAACCAGTATATATCATGATGTCATCTATACCAGTATCCCTTCTTCGAGGACTGATGTGAATCCGGTGATCATCGGTGCATAGGAAGGGGCACATAACCGCACCGTATAGGTCCTTGCAGGAGTTATTGGTACACCTGATGCGATGACTGCCAAGCCAACCCCGGTGCGGAACAGGTGACAAGCGCCCGACACGAGGGTAACTGCGACGACAACGGAATTATCCAGTGGATGACCTCGCGGAGTTAGTGCGTCGGGCTACAACCACCACAAGAGACCGGCAATCACACATAAATCAAGTCAAATACGTCAGTCAGGTAATATGTCATACAGAGACGCCATAAAAGCCACGTCATACGGCGTGGTAATTGATTTCAAGGTAACACCAGGGTCCAAACGGACCGAGATTCCTGACGGATACGATGAATCGCGAAACAGGATTCATGCACGATTGTCCGCAAAAGCTGTTGATGGCAAGGCAAACAAACAACTGGTAAAGGAACTATCGCGGTTATTCGGAATAAATTCTGCGAGCATTCGTTTGAATGGTGCAACTGGCACGAAAAAGTCAATCGAACTGGCAGGAATCAATAGAGAGGACGCAATTCGGATACTACTTCCCTTTTTCAACGATGACAGCAAGAATAAATGCTGATATTCAGCGCTATGAGCTGATCGAGCGCGTAATTGCGGATATGCGGCAGCAGTCTGACAATGGTGCGGCGATCGTTGTAGAAGGGCGGCGCGATGTCGCGGCGCTGCGCAATCTTGGTGTATGCGGCACGATTGTAACACCAAACGGACAACCGCTGATGTACTTTACAGACACTCTTGCATGCATTTATGACTCTGTGATCGTGCTCACCGACTGGGACCGCAAGGGTAACGAATTGTCATCACGAATCGCCACATATCTGCGGTCATGTGATGTTGCAACAGACACCACACTGCGCACCCGGCTGAAGAAATTGGTGCAGAAGGATATAAAAGACGTAGAGGGGCTAGACGGGCATATTTTGAGACTGCAAGAGAATATTATAAAACGTGCTAAACAGTGTTGAGTACCACAACCTTATTATATTACCATCAACAAAGCGGTACCTGCTTACAAACAATAATAATAGTCAACGAGTATTATTTGTGTGGCACCGATGCATTCCGGATATCTCATTGATGGCTTTAGAGGAGTGTTTTCAGCGCCCATTCATCGATCACATTCACACACAACGCGAGGAGAGAGCGTGGAACGTAATAAACGGTTGGTCTTGACATCGCGAGCGTCTCGATGCTGATAATATAATCTTGGGGCTATTGTTTATTGCAGGGGTGAGTTATATGCAAGATTCTGATACAACGAAATACGTAATTCAAGCCACAATCCATGCAGACGGGATCATCGAACGACCCGATGTGGTTGGGGCGATATTCGGACAGACGGAGGGTTTGCTGGGCAACGATCTTGACCTGCGCGACCTTCAGAAGACAGGACGGATCGGCAGGATAGATGTCTCGGTTAGCTCCAAGAGTGGCAAGGCAGCCGGAACGATCACTATTCCGTCGAGCCTTGATCGGGTTGAAACTGCCATACTAGCAGCGTCGCTCGAGACAATCGATCGGGTAGGTCCATGTATCGCGCAGATCGAACTCGAGAAGATGGTTGATGTGCGCGCTGCGAAGAGAAAACACATCATCGACCGGGCAAAGTATATCTTGACTGATATGTTTAATCAAACGGTTCCCGAAAGCCAGGAGATTGCTGACGAGGTCAAGAAATCGGTGAGAGTTGAAGAAATCACCGAATACAGTAAAGACAAACTTCCGGCAGGTCCGAACGTAACAGAGTCCGATGCGATCATCCTCGTAGAGGGGAGGGCAGATGTTCTCAATCTGCTGAGATACGGGATCAAGAATACGGTCGCAGTCGGTGGAACAAGCATACCCGATTCAATCATTCCGCTCTGTAAGGAGAAGACTGTCACCGCGTTTACGGACGGGGATCGTGGCGGTGAACTGATCATCAAGGAGCTGCTCCAGATGGCGGACATCGATTTCGTCGCGCGCGCTCCGGACGGCAAGGGTGTGGAGGAACTCGTCCAGAAAGAGATCGTCACATCGCTGCGCCAGAAGGAACCGATCGAACAGGCGGTTGTCAGTTACGCACAGCCGGTCGAGGTGAAGAGACGGAAGCCTGATCGCAGTATGAAGGTGCAGAAGAGAGCAATCCCGAAACCCCACGCGGTCGAGAAGCCGCAGAATGGTTCCGACGACCTCATGACACATGTACATGCACTCGCAGATACCATGAATGCGCGGTTGCTTGACGCCGATACCAAGGTCATCAGTGAAGTTTCGGTACGGGACCTTGCAAGCTCGCTGAAATCCTGCGCAAACAGCATCGAAAGCGTGGTCTTCGACGGGATGATCACCCAGCGTCTGCTGGACATCGCTTCCGAAAAGAACGTAAAGAACCTCGTAGGTGCCGAAATGGGGCACATCACCAAGCACCCCACTGCAATTAAGGTTCTGACCGCGTCCGACCTGTGAAATTGGGTAATCATCGTCGTGGATGTACCGCAGAGGCATAAGTCTCTGCGGTCTCTGCGATTCGTTACAATGCTCCCTGACTGGATTACTTCGACAGGAAGAGTGGGAAATCGACTCTCCGATCCTCTTTTTCTCTGTGTCTTATCGAACACGGATACATGCCGGATTCCGAAGATATCGGCTGCCGGCGCAACCACCGAACTGAACGATTACACGCCGGCAGCCGATTCGGAGATCGTGGTACATGGTAGCCCGCAAAGCACGCCCGAGCTTCCGATGAAGCCGGGTGGCGCGCCAACCCCTGCGGTCATGACCCGCGCCGCATTACAACTCACTGGCATGCCCTACTTTTTTGTGAACGCTGGGCTGCGAATCGTACCGAATGTGCCGTTAATTGATCTTGGCGCCGAACCCGGGCGCGATATCAGATACGGGCGTGCTGTATTGCGTCCGGATGTAATCAGCAAGAGCGCGTCTGTGATCGGCTTGCAGCTCGGAAAACTATCAGACTCTGTTATCATTGGCGAGAGCATCCCTGGTGGCACAACCACTGCTCTTGGAGTTCTGACCGCGCTCGGGTATGATTACGGTGTCAGCAGCAGTTGCAGGGAGAACCCTCTCAAAATCAAGCGTGATGTGGTGCAACAGGGCATCAGAGCATCAGGCATAACGTTGGATGAGGTGAAAAACGACCCTATGCGTGCTGTAGCATCTGTTGGTGACCCGATGATGCCAGCGGTCGTCGGATTGGTGCGCGGCATGGTAGTATCTGACTGTGAAATCGTTCTTGCAGGCGGAACCCAGATGATTGCGGTATTTGCACTGCTGAAACATCTTGGAATTGATCGGGATAATATCTCGATTGCGACCACGAAATACGTGTATCAGGACGGTTCGATTGATTTCGATTCGGTGATCCGCGATCTCGGATGCCGTATCCATGTCGTTGATCCGGGATTTGCGGATTCGGCAATCGCTGGCTTGCGCAAGTATGAGGCGGGCGAGGTCAAGGAGGGTGTCGGTGCTGGCGGCGCGATGTATGCTGCCGGCATGCTCGGAATCGATCAGAAGACGATTTTGGATCAAATCGAGGCTGTGTACGCGGAGTTGATGCGGGGCGGACAGTGAACCGCAACAGGCGCGCTCTTCTCCAGTTGAAACAAAGGGGTTTATCCGACCAATTCATCCAGCCTGAACTGTCTGTGCTTCTTCACACCGAAAAACTCCCTTGCAGCGCGGCCGACAGAATCGCGATATTCGGCGGGGGTGTACACACCCATTCTCCAGTTGTCCCGCTGCGCGTGCCCGAGAGCGGAGACGATGTGTGATATCTCGCCTAATGGCTTCAACTGGTGGTCAACCATGATGTTTGCCTTTATTTCCGCGATCTCCGGTGGCTCCGGTATGTCGATTAAGATATAATCAGGGTCAATTCCAAGATCTGATGCAAGTTCTGACTCAATTCGCCTCGTATTCGTTCGATGCCTGAGTACCTTCTCGCCGACGGAATCAAATCCCACATAGAGGGCGCGTTTGAACAATCTCCGGTTGCGAAGGCGGTCCCGGATCTCCGATGGATAGCCCGGGTATGTTTGCATCTTGAAGAAGAGTTCCTGATCGTCCATCATGGAGAGCGTCCGCGCATCGAAACCATCCTCGATCATGCGCTCGATTGCACGCACGCACATCGACTCAGCGATGCGGGTCACATGGTGGAAATACACGGTCGGGTGCATCAGGAACCGCGAGAGCAGAAGTGACTCCGCAGCACGGACTCCCCCGCTCCTGATTACGAGTTTTTCGTCCATAAACTGCATTTCATGAATCAACCGAACAAGATCGACTGAAAGCGGAACTCCCGTGTAATGCGCATCCCTTACAAGATAATCCATCCTATCAACATCTATTTCACTGTTCAAAGCAGCCCCATAACCAGTCTCTCCTTTTATATGCTTCGCAACTCTCGAAATGTTGATTGAATACTTCTCAAAAATCTCTGCGAAGTCACTTCTTAAGATCGGGAGAACATCCTCGTGCGACTTCCCGGTATGCAATTTGATGATCTTCTCGGTCACATGCGAGAGCGGTCCATGTCCGATGTCATGAAGCAGGGCAGAGACCCGTAATTCCATCTGTTCGTCATCGGTTCCGGCTTCATCACCCATGCCGCCCATGAGCGAGTTTGCGAGGTGGTATGTGCCAAGCGAATGCTCGAATCTGGTATGGTTCGCTCCCGGATACACGAAATTTGTAAGTCCGAGTTGCTTGATGCGGCGCAACCGCTGCATCCGCGGCGTCTCGATCAGCGAGAGTGCAACCTCGCAGAGTTCGATGTATCCGTGAATCGGATCTCGGATTACCGTCATCAAGTCGGAGTGGTTGTGCATGATTTATATACATTTAGCAACAATTGGGAATTCATGCAATGTATGTACAGAGGTGTTGTGCCTGGGTAGACAAAAGAAGAAGGTGCCAGATGCACCTGTAGTACGCGTCCGGATCCCACGCCCAAAAGATCGTGAGGTACTGGCAACGGTGGAATCGATGCTTGGGGCACTCCATCTGAAGGTCAGATGTCTCGATGGGACTGTGCGGATCGCACGGATACCCGGAAGAATGAAGAAGAGGATATGGATTCGCGAAAACGATGTTGTCATCATCGTCCCGTGGTCGTTTCAGGATGAGAAGGCGGATGTGATCTGGCGATACACCGCGCCGCAGGCGGACTGGCTCAGACGCCGTGGATACCTTTCCTGAATCATGGTGGAAGTTAGGAAACGAGTGAAAGAGATTGATCGAGCAGTGGATCAATCTCGGATCAGAATAAAGGATTCTGAAGACTTAAAAGCTATTGATGGTGTTTTTGATACATCTACGCTGAAGACGTTGTACCATCTCGCAAACAAAGGTTACATAGATGTGCTTGGCGGCGTGATCAGCACGGGTAAGGAGGCAAATGTGTTTCATGCGCTCGGATGCGAGCGAAAGCAGGAGATCGCTGTAAAGGTCTATCGCATTTCTACGAGCAATTTTCGGGCAATGCAATCGTATCTGATCGGGGATCCTAGATTCAAGAACATACGCCATGAGAAACGGAGTATCGTATTCACATGGACGAAAAAAGAGATGCGGAACTTGAAAAAGGCGAATTCGGCGGGTGTGCGTGTTCCGAAACCGTTTGACACGAGAAATAACGTTCTTCTGATGGAGTTCATAGGTGGTGACGAGATCCCCGCGCAGCAACTGCGAGTGGTACCGCTGACCCGAGATCAGGCACAGGAGGCGTATGATACCACCATGGACTACGTCCGAAAGTTATATCAGGCAAATCTCGTACATTCTGATCTGAGCGAGTTCAACATCTTAATGGATGGTTCTGAGGTCGTTTTCATCGACATGGGACAGTCTGTTACCCTTGATCATCCGAATGCCATGGAGTTTCTGGCACGAGACATTCAGAACGTTGTTAGGTTCTTCCGAAAAAAGGGCGTGCGCATTGATGACGGTGACACGGTTCTCGATACTGTGCTTGTTCAATAAGCCCGTCGTAATATTCTGATAATCGGAGTTTACATCGGCATCCCCGTACATCGACACAGTTCTACGGTTATTATTGCGTTTTGTGCGTGTTCATTTAACCACAAGATTTCTGTGTTAATCTTGTGCAATCTCGTGGTCTGATATATGACTATCCACGCAATATTGAGTGAGCACATTAACCACCTCTACTACCGTTAAACCCAACTTCCCTTTGAATGCGATGTCTCGGAATCCTGCGGAAAATCGCCAGCCATCCGCTTCAACTCACGAGCAGTGGCGCGCCATAACTCACATCTTCAAGCTCAACAATCTTCTGCCACAACTCCTGACAATCACACTCAACAGACAACTCACCCACGTCCTGCGTAAGCGAGAACCGGGTGATCGCATCAGCCGCGTCCCGGTCGCATCGTCCACAGTTGTGCGGTCCGTGCCGCGAACCAGCGCCGACCGGATCCGACGTGATTATGAGATCGGGGTTCTCTTCTTTCGTACGCCGCAAAACCGATATTGCACTCCAGAGCCATGGCGGGCGGTAATCGCCGCGCTTTTTGAGACTCTCCAGAGGCGTACCTTTCTGGACATTGCAGAGATTAATTGAGACAGTCTCAGCGTATTTTGAGACATCGCGCACAGATTGGACCATGTCTCTGATCGCAACGCCCTCTGATAGGAAGGGCGGCTTCAGGAGCAGATACGCCTTGACGCCTGAATCGAGCCGGTGTGCAATCTCGCTCGCACGGACAAAGTCATTGAATAAAAACCCCTTGTTAATGCATTCCAACCGAATCCCATCGTTACTGGTCTCAACTCCGATTGCAATCTCAAAGTTCTTACGAAACTCCTGTTTGCAGGAAGCAATCATCTCCTGCGTCACAAATTCCGGTCTTGTCTCAACAACCAGCTTCACAACGTCTGAATTACAATCAAGCTCTCCGAGAATCGCTGATCGCACTTCAGGCGGCACTTCACCTGTGTCCAGAAAACTGCCCGACGTGAATATCTTCACCATGAACTGCCTGTTGTCAGGGCGCCGGGTCATCGCATTCCTGAACTGTGCGATCAGATCCGCGGGCTTTGGCGGAACAGTTGCGCTATCACGGATGAAACCACACATCGTGCAGCCATTGCCGCTTCTCGCCAGATAGCAGCCTCGCGTTCTGAGAATGATTGTGAGGGTGGGTACCACGCTATCCCCCATCCGATCAGATGATCTCCATGCTGCGACCGGTTTGTCCGGCTGATATGTCTTCGTATGCATCAGGTGTATCTATTGATGGGATATGGTTCAATACGTTTTTGGGTTGTCAATTGACTCCAGCCGTGCCACGATTAGGTTGGGTTGGGTGGTGGTGTGGAACTGCCAAGATGGTGCATGTTTAGCCAACCACAAGATTACACGGATTTTCACGGGAGAGTATGAAGGAATAAAATATAAATTATAAAACTAACCAATGTACCCGGTCTAATATCGTACTCTTGTGCTAATCTCGTAAAATCTTGTGGTTTTTCTGCATCATCTAAACACATACTAAAAATGTAGTAATATAAATATAATTACACTAATTTTTCTCCCATGATAACACTCCGATTCGCAACTGTCGGCACGTATGTTATTTCAGAAAATCCAGTCTCATCCAGCATTTCTTCCATTTCGGAAATCGAATAGCATTTACCTTCAGTTGAGAACATTATCAGAACGGAATATTCAGCTACCGGCAAAGGACCACTTTTTTCTGCATTCAGATGGGCACCATGGATCATTACTCTACCACCCGGATTTAGATTCCTGTACGAATTTTCAAGTAGCGTCCTGACATCTCCAATATCCCAATCATGCAAGACGTTGGAAAAGAGATGGACATCAAACCCACGAGGAAACTCATCCCTGAACATATCTCCAGAGATCACGCCGATTTTATCCGACAAATTCCTCTTGTCTATCGAGTATTTAGCAATCCGGTCAACCGGGGGCTTTTCAAAGACCGATGCAGTTAGATGGGGATGTTGTGATACGATAGCCGCTGAATAAATGCCGGATGCGCCTGCGATATCCAGTAACCTGCTATACCCGGATAAATCGATCGTTTTCGCAAGAATCGGAGCAAGGTAGGCACCACGACTGTCCATGCCTGCCGTGAAAGCTCGAGCAAAAAGATCGTCCTCCATTGCAAGTGACCACTCCCTCGCATCCTTCTTTGCGCCCCAGTTTGCAGGTTTGCCAGTCTTCAAAACCTTCAACATCTCGGAACAGATGGGTCTTTCTTTCAACGAAGAGATGTATGGTCCCAAAAACCACGGAGACGACTTGCTCAGATGATCTTTCGAAAGTTCGGTCAGATGATATCGACCCTCTTTTTCCATAATTAAGCCCAGTGACTTGAAAAGAGTGAGCATCACGTCTAGCGGTCTCTCTTCAATCTGCAATGAGGAGCAGATCTTCTGCATATCTGCCGGATTCTCATCAAGCCATGAAAAGATATCGAGATTGGCAACTGCGGTTATGAACAGGTCGTCAGAATAGACGCTGTCCCTCAATCTGAGTAAAGTTTCCGGATCCGTTGCCGGAACTTCGGTTAAATTTCCTAAAATCATTGCAGATCCTTTGTCCCTCTTCGTTTGCTTTAATTTTTTCCCTACCTGTGCCCATCACCGGCGCAAACTGCGATTTTCATGGTGTACACCTCATACTGCCGCAGAGTGCACAAAGAGCGGGGGGTAAGTCTCCTCTGTGAACTCTGTGCACTCTGTGGCTATTGTTTGCCATCATTGAACATCCCAAGTTGCGGCGGTGTGGAGTATAGCTGAACAGGTACTCCGAATTACGGTGTGCCGAGAAAAGATTTGTGGATGGATGCGGGGGATGGGATTCGAACCCACGAACTCCTACGAGACTAGGCCCTCAACCTAGCGCCTTTGACCTGGCTGGGCAACCCCCGCAGGGGGTACGAGCACATCGGTTCTTGGAACCGTTCGTTAATAAATCTATGGTGGATATAGTTGCTGGCGACCATAACCTTGATATGTCAGTCTCTCAATATCAGCGGATTGAGGCATTCATTTGACTGAGTTTGAGATACACGCTGGCAATATTCAGATAAAGAACCCGATCGCGCTTGCGCCGATGGCTGGCATAGTAGACGTTGATTTCATGAGAGATGCTGCTATGAGTGCGGGTCTCGCCATAATCGGCGGGTACAATCTGGACACCGCAACCAATGATTCCGCAGCACGCATCAAAGAGCGCGGACGTGCCGAATTTGTGACACCGGAACCAATTGAACATCTGCGAAACGAGCTTGAACGTGTGAAAGAGATGGAGGATCCCCCGGCGATCGCAATCAACGTCCGCAGCACGGAGATTTCGCCTCTTCTGGAGGCAGCCATCCTCGCAAAGGAGCATAACGCAATTATCGAGATCGATTGCCATTGCCGACAGCCCGAAATGACCGATATTGGCGTGGGAGAACCCATGCTTCACGACTTGGAGAAATTACAATCGGTACTCTCGGCGCTCAAGAAGACAGGGGTTGTCCTCTCTGTAAAGACTAGATCCGGTGTCGTTGATGACATAGAGCTCGCAATTGCAATTGAGGCTGCCGGGGCTGACATGATCCATATCGATGCCATGAAACCCGGGGCAGGCGTTGACCATCGCGCGATCAAGATGACAAGGAATGTTACAGACCTTGTGATCGTCGGCAACAACTCGGTTGTGGATTTCAGAAGCGCAAAAGACATGTTTGGTTATGGCGCGGACATGGTCTCGGTTGCGAGAGCAGCGCTGAACAATCCGGAGACAATTGACAACCTTGTTCACGCTGTCAGCACCTTTCAGGAACAGACCGGATGGTATAACGCACCAAAGCACATCTGTAGCGGCGGGGACGACCGTGCACTCACATTTTGCTGTCTGCCTGTGAAACCGTGCGCGATTCATCATGTGCTCGATAAACATGGAATAACGCCACAAGAGTTCGCGGATCTGAAGGTGGAACTCTCACGCGAGACACCGCTTGCACTCGGTGGGCAGCAGACCTGCTTCGGAACGCTGATATGGTGCTGCAAGCTCACGAAGCCGTGTTTCATGCGCGACGCAGTGCTGGGTCAGATCGGCGTCTCAGGAGTCGAGTACATGCGGCTGAAGAAGAAGCTTTCAGAAGATATCCTCAAGAATCTGAAGGGACGTCAAGAGCAGATAACCAGATAGTTTACCGCAAAGTACGCCCAACAGTCTCGGTTAGCCCACACCCATCTGAAGTCGGGCATGCTCAATATCAAGATATTATACAGCCACAGAGCAGATAGAGAACAGAGAGAGGAGCCACTCTGTGGCTATTGTGGCTATTGTTTTTTCATTATTGAAAATCTCAAGTTGCGGCGGCGTGAAGCAAAACAATTTCTTCAACTTCTCGTTTCGGTATGCTTTATCCATACCTCGTGTTTTCATTGTACCGCAACAAGTGCTCACCCGTATTGATCCTGATCCTGCCCGTCTAATTCGGCTCGTCTCTCGCCCCTAACTCAAGCGTGAATGACCATCACCGGGATTGTGGACCTGTGGATGATTGCGGTTGCAACACTACCAAGGAGGATCCGGTCCAGTCCGGTCTTCCCGAGCGTGCCTATCACGATCAGGTCAATATTGTTCTCCTGTGCATAATTCACGATTTCATGCGCGGGATGTCCGTCCAGAACGCTGCACTCAACCGGCACACCGGACTTTTCGCCCATATCCTCGATTATTTTCAGAGCCTCTCTACCCTCGGTGCGCAAGAGTTCGTACATATTCTCCCACGCAGCATCAACAGGCAGGGACGCGAACGCGCCAGAATCGAGTACGTACACAGCACAAACATCCGCGCCTGCGATGCAGGCAAGTTCCATGCCATATCTAATCGCCTTTTCGGTGTTGTCCGAACCATCGGTTGCAATCAGGATCTTATTGTACAGTTCACTCTCCATTAGATCATCTCGTTTGTTGACATTGGTGCTGTTTGAGATAAGAGTTGCGCTGGATTCGAATGTGCACTGGATACCCATCCTGAACGAAGACCGATTAGGGTTATTGACGTTGGTATCAACGATTTACCATGCAGGGGTTTGATTGAAAAAGGTGCAAACGCCACTGCATGCGAATGATGCCCTCACCCTCAGAATACCCCATCAATCTCTGCTCCGCAATTGGGGCATTTTCCGTCCTTGATTCGATTCTCGACGATGCTGAAGCCGAACCGCTTGATCAGAAGTTCCTTGCACTGATAGCAGTACGTGTTCTCGTTCCCCTTTCCGGGAATGTTTCCTTCGTACACGTACCTTAGCCCCTCGTCAATCCCGATCTTTCTTGCCCGGTGTAGAACATCGACCGGAGTCGGAGGCGCATCAAGAAATCGGTACTGTGGATAAAACTGGCTGATATGCCATGGAATCCATATGCCGACATCTGCGATGAACCCGGCAATCTCTTTTAACTCCTCCTTGCTGTCATTGACGCCCGGCACAACAAGCGTCGTCACCTCTGCCCAGATCCCGAGCTCCCGGTACAGCCGGATCGTGTTGAGCACCGGTTCGAGCGTTGCTCCGCACAGCTTCCTGTAAGTCTCGTCTTTGAAAGCCTTGAGATCGATGTTGGCAGCATCGAGATATGGGGCAACCGCCCGTAGCGCTTCCTCGCTCGTGTAGCCATTTGTGACGAAGATATTTTTGATGCCCGATCTGTGCGCAATCTTCATCATATCGAGCGCGAACTCCAGAAAAACGGTTGGTTCCGTGTATGTGTATGCCATGGTCTTGCAACCACGCTGAATCGCCATTCCGACCACTTCCGCAGGGGTTGCGTCGTGACCAGGCACGTCGCGGGTCTTGAGCTGGCTGATCTGCCAGTTCTGGCACCAGCGGCACCTCATATTACACCCAGCGGTCGCTACGGAGAATGATTCCGTTCCGGGAAGGAAATTGAAGAGCGGTTTCTTCTCGATCGGATCGACACCGGTTGCAACAATCCTGCCGTATGAGATGCTGTACAGGACGCCTTCTCTGTTCTCCCTGACGCCGCATATTCCTCTTTTGTTCTCAGCGATTGTGCAGAAATGGTTGCACAGGTTGCATCGGACCTTGTTGTCTGCGAGTTTTTCGTAGAAGCTGGCTTCTTTCATCGATACCGTGATATACTCGTGCGGTGGGTATAATGAATCTTGTGATTGTGGCGGTCGTTTATGCAGGTTGGACGTGTCACGCACCAGATGATTCCGCAATCTGCCGGATAACCCCGAGAACCTGCTCGATCTCTTCATCTGTTATCGTAAGCGGCGGCAGGAACCTTAGCACTGTGTCAGCTGTGCAGTTGAGAAGAACGCCGCGTTCTCTTGCCATATTAACAAGCTTGCCGCACCCCGACTCAAAGTCCATTCCGACCATGAGTCCGATGCCGCGCACCTCACGCACCCGGTTTCCGGCAAGCGACTCAATCGACTGGAGCCCCTCCAAGAGGTGCGCGCCAAGCACCTCCGAGCGCTCGACAAGCCCCTCGCTCCGGATTACATCGATTGTTGCAAGCGACGCCGCGCATGCGAGCGGACCTCCCGCGAAAGTTGCGCCGTGATCGCCGCGCTCGAACTTAAGATCCTCGCGTGCCGCCATCGCACCGATCGGAAAACCGCAGCCAAGGGCTTTTGCCATCGTCATGATATCAGGTTTGATTCCGTAATGCTCGTACGCAAACCACGCTCCGGTTCTCCCAAACCCGGTCTGGACCTCATCGATTATCAGTAGGACGTCCCGCGCGTCACAGATCTCCCTGACCTCTCGCAGGTACTCTTTCGATGCAATCTTGATCCCACCCTCACCCTGAACCGCCTCGAGGACCACCGCGGCGGTATCCCGGGTGATCGCCCCCTCTATCGCTGATGCGTCGTTGTACTTCACGAATGTGACGCCAGGGATCAAAGGCTCAAAGGGCGTTCGGTACTTCTCTGTGTGCGTGAGGCTGAGTGCTCCGAGAGTTCTTCCGTGAAACGAGTTCTCTGCTGCGATGAAATCAGTCTTTTCAGTCACACGGCGGGCAAGCTTCATCGCAGCCTCGGCAGCCTCCGTACCAGAGTTACAGAAGAAGATGCGGTCAAGCCCGGTTAACTTCACGAGCTCCTCAGCGAGTCTGATCTGCGGCTCGGTGTAATAGAGGTTCGATGTGTGAATCAGGGTCTCCGCCTGCTTCCGGATTGCTTCAACGATCTTCGGGTGGCAGTGTCCGCAGACGTTCACAGCGATTCCTGCGAGACAGTCGAGGTACTCAGTTCCATCCGCGTCCCAGACCCGGCACCCGCTGCCGCGGGTTATGTGAATGGGCTGGCGGGTGTATGTGGGCTGGATGTGTATGGATTCGGATTCGATGGGGGTCATGTGTAATGGTGTTGTTGTGGCGCGGGGTTAATTTGAGTTTCGGGGGCGGGGGTTTCTGAGTTCGTCTTCGTAGAGGTTCCTGAACTTTTGGAA
>Ga0209013_10001603_pt1 | contig 20727 bp, 14 predicted proteins | sample Cruoilmetagenom2_FD_187291 | JGI IMG/M metagenome (GOLD analysis project Ga0209013, IMG submission 187291) | Oil polluted marine microbial communities from Coal Oil Point, Santa Barbara, California, USA - Sample 2 (SPAdes) (version 2) | ecosystem: Environmental > Aquatic > Marine > Oil seeps ...
TTTAAATTATGTCAAAATTTGGGGAATTAATAGATGTAAACACTCCTGTTTTGTTAGATTTTTTTACAGAATGGAATGATCAATCTACAGCTATGCATGCCGTCTTAAGAGATGTAGCTGCAGCACTTGGTGATAAAGCAAAAGTTATTAAAATTGATGTTGATAAAAACCAAGATTTAGCAGAAGCGCTTAGAATTAAGGGTTTACCAACATTAATTATCTACAAGGAAGGCGAAATGAAATGGCGTCAAAGTGGAGAACAAGATGCAAATACTCTTATTGGGATTATCCAGGAATACGTTTAAATTCAAATCCTTTTTTATTAAAATATTCTAATACTTTAGGAAGTGTGTATTGCATATTATTTGCAGCTTTTATACTATCATGAAATACTACAATATCTCCAGAAACAGTATTATTAATGATATTTTCTAAGCATTTTTTGTTAGAAACTGAAGCGTCCCAATCTACTGACAAAACTTTCCACATTATTATTTTGTAGCCTAAATGCATTAGTTGCTTTGCTTGTTTAGGTTTTATTTGTCCATATGGAGGGCGAAAAAGATTGGTGATTGTTGATTGCTGATTTATAATTTGAGAATTGATAGTTCTTTGTGCTTCATCTACATTAGCTAGATAGTTTGCCGTTTTAGTTTTCCAGCCTTTTAAATGATTGTGTGTATGATTTCCAATCGAATGGTTTTCAGTTAGAATTCTTTTAAATATAGATGGATGTTCATCAACATTTTTTCCAATACAAAAAAACGTAGCTTTTGCATCGTATTGCTTTAAAACATCTAATGCCCAATTAGTAATTAGTGGTGTTGGTCCATCGTCAAAAGTTAGATAAATAACCTTTTCTTTTGAAGGTAAATCCCAAACTAAATCTGGAAATAAAGATTTCGCCAGTTTAGGTGTTGTAATAGGAGTTAAATTCATAACCCTTTATTCTACTGAATCGATAGTAACACTATCTATTGTAGGTAAATCTTTTTCTATTCGCTCGTCTTCTTCAGGTTCTTCTCCTGTAAATAATCTTAAGTAGCTATTAAATTTTTGCATTTCAGCTTTTACAAAATCTTCATTTTCATAAATCATTAACACATCTACTAAACCTCTATATCTGCCAATATCGGTATATATATTTTCGATTAGCTGAGTTTGATTTTTTTCACTTAATGAGCTGTAATAGTTGAGGTTTTCTTGATATTTTATTGAAACATCTTTAAAGAGTTGCCTTGCTTTTTCTTTAGCTTTCACTTCATAATAAGCGCCAATGTAAGGCTCTAATAATGTGTAGTATCCAAAAACATCTACAGGCATTTTCTCCATAGCTAAATCTGCTATTTCTTCAGCCTTTTCAAATTGTTCTTCGTTTATTAAAGTTTCTATTAATCGTGCTAAATTTCCTCTATAAGAAATTCCGTTTTTACGTGTTTCTACATCATGATAAATATCGCCACCACTATTTCCCCAATTCCAAGATTTAACCATGTTGTACATAGTATCACTATCAATTCGTCCCATATCAAAAGGGTTTGCTTTTTCTACGGGAGTTTTTATAGGCACCAATTTATAGCATAAACCATCGAGTTGAAGATAATCTTTCATCCAAATATAATCGTCGTCTCCAAAAGCACCACCAGTAAAATAAATTGGACGTTCCCAATTGTTATTAGCAACTATATCTAACATGAGCAAACGATTTTTGTACAAAGCACCACCTTTTATTTTAATATCTATATATGGTACAATTTTATCAGCATCTTTTTCTTTAACAATACCATGAGCTAAAACGGAGGCTTTATTAACAGGGATTCTAACGTTTTCTGTAGGTAAATAATTTCCGTTAAGATCTTGACTTCTCACTCTACTAATATCATAATCTTGTTGTTGTAACACGTATTTATACTTAGCTCTTGGATTTTCGCTTGTGATAAAATTTAAAAAAACCTTAATATCTAAAGTATCTTGAGTGACTATTTCTTTTATAATATAGTCTCTTGTGCCAAACTTATATTTATCATGCGTTAGTTGAGATGGTATTGGGTCACTTTCATAAGCTTTACGTTTCATTTGGTCTATATACCAATCGGTTTGAAATAAACTTGTATTTACAACTCTTATATCTGTTCTAATCCCTTCTATTTCTTGCGCATACCACAATGGAAAAGAATCGTTATCGCCAATGGTAAATAAAATAGCATTGGGTTCGCAGGATTCTAAATATTTTATTGCCATAGCATGTGCTGTTTCTTTACCGGATCTGTCATGATCATCCCAATTGTTTGCTGCTAAAATTGTTGGCACTAATATTAAACAGATTAAAGTAATAAATGGCGCAAGTAATTTATGTTTGTAAACTTTATATAAAGCATCAAATAAAGCATATACTCCAAAACCAATCCAAATGGCAAATACATAAAAAGAACCTACAACCGAGTAGTCTCTTTCTCTAGGCTCAAAGGGTCTTACATTTGTATAAACTTGTATCGCAAGTCCAGTAAAGAGGAAAAAAACAAGCATGACCCAAAACACTTTTTTATCTTTATTGAACAAAAAGAATAAACCTATGAGACCTAAAATTAAAGGTAAAAAGTAATAAGTATTTCTAGCCTTGTTATTAAGGACATCACTTGGTAAATCATCTTGAGACATACCTAAATGCATTTCGTCAATAAATTTGATACCACTTATCCAGTTACCATGCATATCATATTTACCTTGTATGTCGTCTTGTCTCCCTGTGAAATTCCACATAAAATAACGCCAATACATATAGCCTAACTGATATTCTAACATGTAGGCAATATTTTCTCCAAGAGAAGGTTTTTTAATATCTAAATAGCGACCATAATTTCTTAAAAAACCATGATAGCCTTCATAGTCAATGCTCCCTTCTGCAACTTGATTTCTAAATTCTGAAACAATATCTCTTAATTCATTTTGCATTTGAAATTCAGATTTAATATTAAAATCTAAATATCCAGAATACATCATATAATTTTCGGCATGTTCTGTACTCCACATTCTTGGAAGGATAGAAGCATGATTAGAGTTATAATTTTGAATAGCATTTTTATAATCGTTTACAATAACATATTCTCCTTTTTCATAATCCTTTTCATATTTTGGTTTAGCATCCGAATAAGGGTTGTTTTCATCTTCACCAGAATATTGATCAGTAAATTGTGGGCCATAAAACAAATATGTTTTAGGATACTGTTCTAAATTATAATAAGCCAGTAATTCTCTTGCACTTGAAGGATCATTTTCATTAATTATAACATTGGCGTTAGCACGAATGGGAAGCAATATCCAAGACGAAAATCCAATAAAAATAAAAAGGACACACAGCACTAAAGTATTAGCATGTTTATATTGATTTTCTCTAGTGTATTTTATTCCAAAATAAAATAAAGCTATTGCAACAATTCCAGCAATAATAGATCCACTATTAAAAGGTAAACCAAAACTGTTGACGAAAAACACTTCAGAAGCACTAAAAAACTTAAGGGTTGTAGGAAGTAAGAGCTTAAAAATGACAAGCAAAATTGCCACAACCACAACGTTAGCAATAATAAAATTCTTTATCGTAATGTCTTTATAATTTTTGAAATAATATATTAATCCAATAGCTGGAATGGTAAGTAATCCCATAAAATGGACTCCAAAAGAGAGTCCAGTAATAAAAGCAATTAAGATGAGCCATTTATTCCCTCTTGGTTTATCCATATCTTCTTCCCAACGCAACCCTAGATAGAATAATGTAGCCATAATGAGAGTTGCCATAGCATAAACTTCAGTTTCTACAGCATTAAACCAAAATGAATCTGTAAAAGTAAATGCTAAACTACCAACTAAAGCAGCACCTAAAATTGCTTGACTTTCAGCTTTAGAAATATCTTGTGCAGAAACAACGAGTTTTCTTAATAAAAGAGTAATAGACCAAAACATAAATAAAATGGTAAACGCACTCGCTGCAGCACTCATCATATTAAGCATCAATCCAATTTGGGAAGGTTCTGTAGCAAATATTGAGAAAAAAGCACCTAACATTTGAAACAATGGAGCTCCTGGAGGATGTCCAACTTGAAGTTTAGATGAAGTTAAAATATATTCGCCAGCATCCCAAAAACTTACTGTAGGTTCTACAGTTAAGCTATATGTTATTAGAGCTATTAAAAATACTAACCAACCTAAAATTGTATTCCACTTTTTAAAGTTAGAGTGCGCCATAATTATTGTTTGTTTTCGATTGCGAATTTAAGAATAAATAAATTACACTAGAAAGTTTTTAAGTAAACGTTAAGTGTTTAGGATTATTTTCTTTATAAATTGTTTGCGCAACTAAAACTTTGTAGTAAATTTGCAACCTTAATTGAAATAATGGCCTATGGTGTAATTGGTAACACGTCTGGTTTTGGTCCAGAAGAGCCTAGGTTCGAACCCTAGTAGGCCAACTAAAAAACAGAATTCTATACTATATTAAATTAGGTCATAATTTTGTTTTCAATGCTAAGTGACATTTAACCCCTTGTAAAAATCAAGATAAATGTTGTATATTCGCAGCGTTGAAAGAGAAAAAGAAAGATGAGGGGACGTAAAGTCCCCTCTTTTTATACTAAAAAATGTTTAAAAGTACTGTTAAAACATTATTGGATCAAAGTCTTGAAAAAAGAAAAGATTTGTTTTTAATAGATTTCGATGTGCTAGAAGGCAACTCGATAAGGGTTGTAATAGATGGAGATAATGGAGTTCTTGTAGAAGATTGCATGTATATAAGTCGTGCAATAGAACATAATTTAGATAGAGAAGCACACGATTTTTCGTTAGAAGTGACCTCTGCTGGAGCAACAACACCGTTAAATAATAACAGACAGTATAAAAAAAACATTGGTAGAATAGTAGATGTAAAAGCTGTAGATAACCAAAAGTTTGAAGCTAAATTAGTTGAAGCTGATGACGAAGGTATAATTTTAGAGTGGAAAGCCAGAGAACCTAAACCTATTGGGAAAGGTAAAGTTACAGTACAGAAAAAGGCAAAACTATCCTATAGTGATATATTAGAAACAAAAGTAAAGATTAAATTTTAACCAAAGTAGTTATGGAAAATATTGCGTTAATTGAATCGTTTTCAGAATTTAAAGACGATAAATTAATAGATCGAGTTACCTTAATGGCAATTTTAGAAGATGTATTTAGAAATGCATTGAAAAAGAAATTTGGTGACGACGATAATTTCGATATTATTATAAATCCAGATAAAGGCGATTTAGAAATTTGGAGAAATAGAATTGTAGTAGCCGATGGAGAAGTAGAAGAGCCAAATCAAGAAGTTTCTTTAACTGAAGCACGTAAAATAGAACCAGATTTTGAAGTTGGTGAAGATGTATCTGAAGAAGTAAAACTTATAGACCTTGGACGTAGAGCAATATTAGCTTTACGCCAAAATTTAATATCTAAAATTCACGAACACGACAACACAAATATTTATAAGCACTTTAAAGATTTAATAGGAGAGATTTATACAGCCGAAGTGCATCACATTCGTCATAGAGCTATTATTTTATTAGACGATGATGGTAACGAAATAATTTTACCAAAAGAAAAACAAGTTCCTTCCGATTTCTTTCGAAAAGGAGAAAATGTTAGAGGAGTTATTGAGAGTGTTGAGCTTAAAGGAAGTAAACCAACAATAATTATGTCTAGAACTGCTCCAATCTTTTTAGAAAAATTATTTGAACAAGAAATCCCTGAAGTTTTCGACGGATTAATTACCGTAAAAAAAGTAGTAAGAATTCCTGGTGAAAAAGCAAAAGTAGCTGTAGATTCTTACGATGATAGAATAGACCCAGTGGGAGCTTGTGTTGGAATGAAAGGATCAAGAATTCATGGTATAGTTCGCGAATTAGGAAACGAAAATATCGACGTTATTAATTATACAAATAACATACAATTGTTTATTACCAGAGCTTTAAGTCCAGCAAGGGTAACCTCTGTAAAACTTAATGAAGAAACAAAACATGCCGAAGTTATTTTAAAGCCAGAAGAAGTAAGTAAAGCTATTGGACGTGGTGGTCATAATATTCGTTTAGCTGGACAATTAACAGGTTTCGAAATAGATGTGTTTAGAGAGGGTGTTGAAGAAGATGTTGAGTTATCAGAATTTTCAGACGAAATCGAAGCTTGGGTAATTGCAGAATTAGCAAAAGTAGGATTAGATACTGCTAAAAGTGTTTTAGAACAGGATGTTGATGATTTAGTTAAACGTACAGATTTAGAAGAAGAAACAATTAACGATGTTGTAAGAATTCTTAAAGAAGAATTTGAAGAATAAAAGAGTATATTAAAGGCAAATAATGGCTGAAACAATAAGATTAAATAAAGTATTAAGGGAGTTAAATATCTCTATAGATCGTGCTGTAGATTTTCTGCATACAAAAGGCATTGAAATAGAGCATCGACCTACTACAAAAATTTCAACAGAAGTTTACGAAGTTCTTTCTAATGAATTTCAAACTGATGCAAGTAAAAAAGTTGCATCTATTGAAGTAAGCGAAGCAAAACTTAAAGAAAAAGAAGCACTTCGGGAAGAGCGTGAGCGTGAGATTGAGAAAAAATTTCAAAAAGAAGAAGCAGCCAAAAAAGTTATTGTAACGGCCAAGGCCACTTTAGAAGGACCAAAACAAGTTGGTAAGATAGATTTAGATAAACCTAAAAAAACACCATCAAAAGAAGAACCTAAAAAAGAGGAGAAACAACCTGTAAAACTCGAAACAAAAGCTCAAGAAAAAGAAAACCCTGAAGTTAAAAAGGAGCAGATCAAAGAAAAAACGGTCAAACCTATTGAAGAGCCAGCAGTAGCCGAAGAGCCACAAAAAGATGAGAAAGTTGAAACTCAATACAAAAAACTTTCTGGACCAAAATCTACAGGAGAAAAAATTGATTTAGCTCAATTTAACAAGCCAAAGAAAAAGAAAGAAGAGAAAAAACCAGCTGCTGCGAATAAAAATACTGATGCAAAAAAGAAACGTCGTCGTATTAGTAAGGCAGGCGGAGGAGCATCACCGCAAGGAGGTCAAAGATCGGATAAAGGAAATGCAAGAGGTGGAGCTAAAGGTAATTTTAAAGGTAGAAATCAAAGAAGACCACAAGCTGTTAAGGAAGAGCCTAGTGCAGAAGAAGTACAAAAACAAGTTCGAGAAACTTTAGAAAAACTACAAGGCAAGTCTAGCAAAGGAAAAGGTGCCAAATATCGTAGAGAAAAAAGAGAACAACATCGCGAACAAACCGAGATAGATCAAGAAATAGCAGCAGCAGAAAGTAAAATTCTAAAAGTAACCGAGTTTGTAACAGCAAGTGAAGTTGCAACAATGATGAATGTTTCTGTTACACAAATTATTTCGGCATGTATGTCTCTTGGGATGATGGTTACAATGAATCAGCGATTAGATGCAGAGACACTTTCAATTGTTGCTGAAGAATTTGGGTATAAAGTAGAATTTGTAACATCAGATATCGAAGAGTCTATTGAAGAAGATGAAGATAAACCAGAAGAATTATTACCACGCGCTCCAATTGTAACTGTTATGGGACATGTAGATCATGGTAAAACTTCACTACTGGATTATATACGTAAAGAAAATGTAATTGCAGGAGAATCTGGCGGTATTACTCAGCATATAGGAGCTTATGGTGTAACACTAAGCGATGGTCAAAAAATCGCATTTTTAGACACGCCAGGTCATGAGGCATTTACAGCTATGCGTGCTCGTGGTGCTCAAGTTACCGATTTAGTAATTATAGTTGTTGCTGCCGATGATGATATTATGCCTCAAACAAAAGAAGCTATTTCACATGCTCAAGCAGCTGGAGTGCCAATTATATTTGCGATTAATAAAATTGATTTACCTAATTCTAACCCAGAAAAAATTAAAGAAGGTCTGGCTAATATGAATTTATTAGTAGAAGATTGGGGAGGAAAAATTCAATCTCATGATATTTCTGCTAAAACAGGAGTAGGTATAGACGAATTATTAGAAAAAGTATTTTTAGAAGCCGAATTGTTAGAGCTTAAAGCAAATCCAAATAAATTTGCTTCTGGGACAGTTGTTGAGGCTTTCCTTGATAAAGGGCGTGGTTATGTATCAACAATTTTGGTACAAGCTGGAACATTAAAAATTGGAGACTTTATATTAGCTGGGAAAAATAGTGGTAAGGTAAAAGCAATGCATGATGAACGTGGAAATAATGTTAAAGCAGCTGGACCATCAACTCCTGTTTCAATTTTAGGATTAGATGGCGCACCACAAGCAGGTGACAAATTTAATGTATTTGTTGATGAACGTGAAGCAAAGCAAATTGCAACAAAACGTGCTCAATTACAACGAGAACAATCTGTAAGAACACAACGACATATTACATTAGATGAGATTGGTCGTCGTATAGCACTTGGAGATTTTAAAGAGTTAAATATTATTCTAAAAGGAGATGTAGATGGATCGGTTGAAGCATTAACAGATTCTTTCCAAAAACTATCGACTGAAGAAATTCAAGTTAATATTATCCATAAAGCTGTAGGACCGATTACTGAGAGTGATGTGTTATTAGCATCAGCTTCCGATGCAATTATTATTGGGTTTAATGTGAGACCTATGGGCAATGCACGTCAAATTGCAGATAAAGAAGAAATTGACATTAGGATGTACTCTATTATCTATGACGCAATTAACGACTTAAAAGATGCAATGGAAGGTATGCTTTCACCAGTGTTTAAAGAAGAAATTACTGGTACAGCCGAAATAAGAGAAATCTTTAAAGTGTCTAAAGTAGGAAGTATTGCAGGATGTATGGTTACCAATGGAAAAATATTTAGAAGTTCTGGAATTCGTTTAATTAGAGAAGGTGTTGTAATCTACACAGGAGAATTAGCATCGCTTAAACGCTTTAAAGACGATGCAAAAGAAGTATCTAAAGGATATGATTGTGGAATGCAAATTAAAAATTATAACGACATTAAAGAAAGTGATGTTATAGAAGCCTTCCAAGAAGTTGAAGTTAAAAAGAAATTAAAATAATTAAATTTATAAAGCAAAAAAGCGCGACCATATGGTCGCGCTTTTTTGCTTTATATCATACTTCAAGGTGTTTCCTTTTCTTTTTTAGGCTTAAAAATAAACGCGTTTCCAAATTTCCTTTTAACTTTTAATAAAGCGCGATCTGCTTCTAAACGTGTTTTAAAATTACCAACCCAAATTTTATAATTTGGAGTTTCATATTTCATATTTGTTGACCAATCTGAAAATGATTTTCTAAACTCTAGACGAGCATCTTCAGCACCTGAACGATTGCCATTATAGATTTGAATTTTGTAGTTAGATTCAGTTCTATTAACTTCTTTTTTTAACTTTATAAGTTCAGTTATTTGCCTGTCTTGATTTACAGTAACAACACCTTCTTGCGCAAAAAGATTTGATAATGAAAACAATGTTAATACTGCTAGACTTAACACAAATTTAATTGATGATTTTTTCATATTTAATTCAATTTAGTGCAAATGTAAAGTATATAAACTTTAACAAGTGCAATTTTATTATTTAGAATGTTTATAAATTAGCCATTAACACTATTGTAACATTTTCAAAATCCACTTTAAATGTTATTTTTGTCCGAGATTTTTATAAACGAATACTCTTCTATCTAGTATGAAAAAATCATACCAAAGATTAGAAGATAATTCTATTAACGATATGAAACAGGTGACAAACCGTAATTTTACCACAAGATTTCTATTTCTAGGTTTATTTTTTTTAATAACATTTTCAACTTCATTATTTGCACAAGATGCTGATCCAGTTAAAGGGAAAGCATTATTTAATACTAATTGCGCAGCTTGTCATACACTAGATAAAAAAATGGTTGGGCCTTCACTTCGTGGTGTAGAAGCAAGATTGAATGATGATCAAGGTTTAGACAGAGATTGGATATATGCTTGGGTTAGAAATAGCTCAGCAGTTATTAAATCTGGAGATGCCTATGGAGTTAAGATTTATGATGAATATAGTGGTGCCGCAATGACTCCAATGCCTCAATTATCGGATGAGGATATAAATAACATTTTAGCTTATACAGCACAACCAAAGGCAGTTCCACAAGCAAGTGCTGAAACGGCTTTAGATACAGAAGAACAATCTTCATCAGCAATAACTAACGAAATAATTCTTGGTGCTTTAGCAATTTTATTTATGTTATTAGCTATTGGCTTGTATTTGGTTAATAGAACTCTAGTTCGATTTGCAGCTGCAAATAATGTAGATGTACCTACTGCCAAAACAAGAATGCCATTATGGAAAGCTTTTGTGAAAAATCAGTTCTTGGTTTTAATAGTTTCTATATTCTTTTTGTTATCAAGTGCATATTTTGCTTATGGTTATTTTATGCAATTAGGCATCGATCAAGGATATCAACCTGTACAACCAATTCATTTTTCTCATAAAATTCATGCAGGAGATAATAAAATAGATTGTAAATATTGTCATTCATCAGCGAGAGTTAGTAAAACATCAGGAATCCCTTCATTAAATGTATGTATGAATTGCCATAAATCTATTTATGAATATAAAGGTGAAACTACTGCTGAATTCACTAAAGAGTTTTATGATGAAGAAATAAAAAAATTATATGCAGCGGTTGGTTGGGATGATGCAGAGCAGCAATATACAGGAGAAACTCAACCTGTAAAATGGATTAAAGTGCATAATCTTCCAGATTTTGTTTATTATAACCACTCTCAACATGTATCTGTAGCAGGATTAGAGTGTCAAACATGTCATGGTCCAATTGAAGAGATGGAAGAAGTATATCAATATTCTCCTTTAACTATGGCATGGTGTTTAGATTGCCATAAGTCAACAAAAATTAATACTGAAGGGAATGAGTATTATGCAAAAATACATGAAGAGTTATCGAAAACGTATGAAGTTGATAAATTCACGGTTAAGGAAATGGGTGGATTAGAATGCGGAAAATGTCATTATTAAATAAAACAAAGAAGTTAATTCAATTATAATATGTCATCAAACAAGAAATACTGGAAAAGTGTTGAAGAGCTAAACGAAAATAATAGCTCTATGGTTGAGGCGCTTAAGCACAAAGAGTTTGTACAAGAGATTCCTGTAGATGAGTTTTTAGGAGATAAGGACACGTTAGAAACCTCTTCTACAACACGTCGTGATTTCTTAAAGTATGTTGGGTTTAGTACAGCTGCTGCTTCGTTAGCAGCTTGTGAAGGTCCAGTTATTAAGGCTATTCCTTACGTTGTACAACCTGACCAAATAATTCCTGGTGTTGCAAATTATTATGCAACAACAATTGCAAATGGATATGATTTTGCTAGCATTTTAGTAAAAACTCGTGAAGGCCGTCCTATTAAAATTGAGAACAATAAATTAGCTACAACAAATATCGGAGCCAATGCAAGAGTTCATGCTTCAGTTTTAGATTTGTACGATAGTCTAAGAGTTTCTAGTCCTACAAAAGAAGGAGAAGATATTACTTGGGATGATTTTGATGCAGACATTGCTCAAAAATTAATTGCTCTTAAAGATAGTGGGAAAGACATAGTTTTATTAACACAAACTTTTGCAAGCCCATCAACTTCAAAATTAATTTCAGAATTTAAAGAAAGATATGGTAATGTTCGTCATGTAGTTTACGATGCTATTTCAGAATCAACTGCAATTGAGGCTTTTCAAAACAAATATGGAGAACGAGGTTTAGCAAATTACGATTTTTCTAAAGCAAGTACAATTGTTTCTGTTGGAGCAGATTTCTTAGGAGATTGGCAAGGAGGAGGTTTCGATTCTGCTTATGCAAAAGGGCGTGTTCCAAATCATGGAAAAATGTCACGTCATATTCAGTTTGAATCTAACATGTCTTTAACAGGAGCTAATGCAGACAAGCGTGTGCCATTAACTCCGAGTCAACAAAAAGTAGCACTTGCAAAATTATATGGTAAAATTAATGGAAGTTCTGTTTCAGGAGATTTGCCAGCTCATATAGAAGAAGCTGTTGAGAAAGCTGCTTCCGAAATAAAAAAAGCAGGAAGTAACGCTGTTTTAGTCACAGGAATTCAAGATGTCAATGCTCAAGCTTTAGTATTAGCAATTAACGAAAAATTAGCAAGTAAAGCATTTAATGCTTCTACTCCAATTAAAACAAGAGTAGGTGATGATAAAGCAGTAACGCAATTAGTTACTGATATGAATGCAGGAACAGTTGGAGCTATTATTATGAGTGGGGTAAATCCTATTTATACTTTACCAAATGCTTCCGATTTTGCTACAGGATTAGAAAAAGTTGAGCTGTCAGTTTCTTTTTCTATGAAAGAAGATGAAACATCAACATTAGCACAATACATTGCAGCTACACCTCATTATTTAGAATCTTGGGGAGATGTTGAAATGATTAAAGGGAATTATGGTTTGATACAACCAGCTATACGATCATTATTTGATACGAGACAATTTCAAGAAGGATTATTATCAATTATGGGTAATGACACTTCTTATCACGATTATATAAAAACTAATTGGGAAGAAAATATCCTTATTGGTTCATCTTGGAATCAAGCATTACACGATGGTGTTTTTATTAGTGAAAGTTCATCAGAAGAGAATACACAAAATATTGCTGAAGATTCAACTGAATCAAATGCTATTGTTGATATTAATGCTGCAGCTAGAACATTAGCTTCAGCTACTTCAAATGGCTTAGAACTTACACTATATCCTAAAACAGGAATGGGAGATGGACAACAAGCTAATAATCCATGGCTACAAGAATTTCCAGATCCTTTAACCCGTACAACTTGGGATAACTACCTAACAGTTTCTAAAGCAGATGCAGATGAATTGGGGATTGCTTTTGAAGGAAGTGATTCGCATGATGCAACAGGAGGATTAAATGGTAAGTATGCAAATGTTACGGCTAACGGTGTTACTGTAACTGTTCCTGTAATCGTTCAACCAGGACAAGCTAAAGGCTCTGTGGGAATGTCATTTGGATACGGAAGAACAGAAGGTCTAAAAAGTGAAATGCAAACAGGGATAAATGCATATCCGTTATATGCAGATTTCAATAACGTACAAAACGTTACGATTGAAGCTGCATCAGGAAAGCATGAATTTGCTTGTGTACAGTTACATAATACATTAATGGGTCGTGGCGATATTATTGTTGAGACCACATTAGAAGTTTTCAATACTGAAAAAGCTAGTGTTTGGAATCCAATACCAGTAGTATCTTTAAATCATCAAGAAACTCCAGTAACATCTCCAGATGTTGACCTTTGGGATGAATTTGATCGTTCTATAGGGCATCACTTCAATTTATCTATAGATCTAAATGCTTGTACAGGCTGTGGAGCTTGTGTAGTTGCTTGTCATGCTGAAAATAATGTGCCTGTAGTTGGTAAAGAAGAAATACGTAGAAGCCGAGACATGCACTGGTTACGTATTGATAGATATTACTCTTCAGAAGAATCATTTGAAGGAGATAATGAGAAGAAGGAAAACGCTGAAGGTTGGTTTACTGGAACAAGAGCTGCATTGGATGAAATGGAAAACCCAGGAGCAAATCCTCAAGTAGCATTTCAACCTATAATGTGTCAGCATTGTAATCATGCACCTTGTGAAACAGTTTGCCCTGTGGCAGCGACTTCTCACGGTCGTCAAGGTCAAAATCATATGGCATATAACCGTTGTGTAGGTACAAGATATTGTGCAAACAACTGTCCTTATAAAGTACGTCGTTTTAACTGGTTCTTATATAATGGGAATGATGAATTCGATTTCCATATGAATGATGATTTAGGACGTATGGTTATTAATCCAGATGTTGTAGTACGTTCTCGAGGTGTGATGGAAAAATGTTCACTTTGTATTCAAAAAACACAAAAAACAATATTGGATGCTAAGCGTGATGGTAGAGCAGTAAAAGCAAATGAGTTTGAAACCGCTTGTTCAGCAGCTTGTAGTTCAGGAGCAATGATATTTGGAGATATTAATAATAAACATGATGATGTTGTTCCACTTAAAAATGGGGATAGAGCATATCATTTATTAGAAAGTGTTGGTACAAAACCAAATGTTGTATATCAAACAAAAGTTAGAAATACAACTGAAGCATAAATTAATTAAGAAACAATTATAAAAAATTATGGCGTCTCATTACGAAGCACCTATTAGAAGACCTTTAGTTACCGGAGAAAAATCGTATCACGATGTAAGTGTCGATGTAGCTGCTCCTGTTGAAGGAAAAGCAAATAAGCATTGGTGGATTGTATTTTCTATTGCCCTTACAGCTTTTCTTTGGGGATTAGGTTGTATAATATACACAATTTCTACTGGTATAGGAACTTGGGGTTTGAACAAAACTGTTGGTTGGGCTTGGGATATTACTAATTTTGTTTGGTGGGTTGGTATTGGACATGCAGGAACACTAATTTCTGCAGTACTATTAATTTTCCGTCAAAAGTGGAGAATGGGTATTAACCGTTCTGCCGAAGCCATGACAATTTTTTCTGTAATACAAGCAGGATTATTTCCAATTATACATATGGGACGACCATGGTTAGGTTATTGGGTATTACCAATACCAAATCAATTTGGATCACTTTGGGTTAATTTTAATTCGCCTTTACTTTGGGATGTATTTGCTATTTCTACTTATTTATCAGTATCATTAGTATTCTGGTGGACGGGATTATTACCAGATTTTGCTATGATACGTGATAGAGCAGTAAGACCGTTTCAAAAGAAAATTTATAGTTTATTAAGTTTTGGATGGACAGGTAGAGCAAAAGATTGGCAACGTTTTGAAGAAGTATCTTTAGTTCTTGCAGGTTTAGCAACTCCTTTAGTGCTTTCGGTACATACTATAGTATCTTTTGATTTCGCAACCTCTGTAATACCAGGATGGCATACTACAATTTTCCCTCCTTATTTTGTTGCAGGAGCAATTTTTTCAGGATTTGCCATGGTAAACACACTTCTTATTATTATGAGAAAAGTGTGTAGTTTAGAAGATTATATTACAGTACAGCATATAGAGTTAATGAACATTGTAATTATGATTACAGGTTCTATAGTTGGTGTAGCATATATTACAGAGTTGTTTATAGCTTGGTATTCAGGAGTTGAATACGAGCAATACGCCTTCTTAAATAGAGCAACAGGCCCTTATTGGTGGGCATATTTATTAATGATGAGTTGTAATGTGTTCTCACCACAATTTATGTGGTTTAAAAAATTGAGAACAAGTATTATGTTTTCATTCTTTATTTCAATAGTTGTAAATATTGGGATGTGGTTTGAGCGTTTTGTAATTATTGTAACATCATTACATAGAGATTATTTACCATCATCTTGGAGTATGTTTTCACCAACATTTGTGGATATAGGAATTTTTATAGGAACAATAGGATTCTTCTTTTTATTATTTTTATTATATGCAAGAACATTTCCTGTAATAGCACAAGCCGAAGTGAAAACAATTTTAAAATCTTCGGGAGAACGATATAAAAAAATTAGAGAAGCTGGACAAAGTTTAGTTGGAACAGGTTCCGATGAAAGAACTTCTGTTAATAAAGATGAATCAAATAACACAAAAAATAAAAAGTAGCATATGGAAGCTTCAAAAGTAATTCACGCTATTTATACTGATGATGATGTGTTAATGGCTGCTGTTAAAAAAGTTAAGGCTGAAAGGTATCATATCGAAGAAATATATACGCCTTTTCCAGTGCATGGACTAGACAAGGCTATGGGATTAGCTCCAACAAGAATTGCCATTACATCTTTTATGTATGGTTGTGTTGGTTTAGCTGTTTCAATTATCATGATGAATTATATGATGATTTCCGATTGGCCTCAAAATATTGGTGGGAAACCTAGTTTTAGTTATATAGAGAATATGCCAGCTTTTGTACCGATTATGTTTGAGCTTACAGTATTTTTTGCTGCCCACTTAATGGTAATTACATTTTATTTACGAAGTAAAATGTGGCCATTTAAAAAAGCTGAAAATCCAGACCCAAGAACAACAGATGATCATTTTTTAATGGAACTTGCTGTGAATGGAAATGAAAAAGAGCTAGAAAATTTTCTTAAAGAAACTGGAGCAGTTGAAATTAATATAGTAGATAAAGAAGCACATTAATAATATTATGAAGAGCTTAATTAAAATATTAGTATTGGTGGTAATGGTAAATTTGACTTTTTCTTGTAAAAAAGACACAAGACCAAACTACCAATTCTTTCCTAATATGTATGTATCTCCAAGTTATGAAACTTATGGAGAATATGAAATTTTTCCAGGAGAGCAATCAGCGATGTTACCTGCCGAAGGAACAATTGCCAGAGGATATTCATTATTTGATTATGTAAATACAAATGACGATTATTTGAGAGCAAAATTAGAATTAACGAATCCTTTAGATTCAACACAAGTTAATTTAGTTCAAGGAAAAGAATTATATGATATTTATTGTGGTATTTGTCATGGCACAAAAGGAGATGGTCAAGGAGATTTAGTAAAAAGAGAAAAGATACTGGGTATTCCAGGTTATGATGATGCAGGAAGAGCAATTACTGAAGGAAGTATTTATCATACTATCTATTACGGAAAAAATGCGATGGGATCTTACGCAAATCAAATAAATGAAGAAGAACGTTGGCAAGTTGTAGCATATGTCCTCAATTTAAAAACAGATTTAGAAAAATAAGATTTAGATAAAGTTTATATATAGATATGTACACATTCTCAAATAAATTAAAGACATTTTCAATCATCTTGATGGTTTTAGGAGCATTAGGAGTTGGATATGGTTTTATGACCTCTCATAAATCTTTAGACGAAGTAAAAACTATACTTGCTGAAGAAGCATCAGGACATGGAGATGGTCATGCTGAAGAAACAACACATGAAGTAGCAACTCAAGATGAACATGGAGAAGAAGTTTCTCATGGCGAAACTGATACTACTGAAGAAGCACATCATGATGATGCACATGCCGAACATGTTCAGCATCAAATAGCAAACAGACCTTGGTCAGCTTTATATGTAGCAGCATTCTTTTTTATGATGATTGCTCTTGGTGTTTTAGCATTCTATGCTGTTCAATTTGCATCGCAAGCCGGATGGTCGCCAGTACTTTTTAGAGTCATGGAAGGCATTACAGCTTATTTACTTCCTGGAGCATTAATCGTTTTAGGTATTGCAGTTGCTTCAGGTACTATTGGGCATTACAATCTATTTGTTTGGATGGATCCAGAAGTTGTTGCACATGATGAGTTAATTCAAAATAAATCAGGTTTTTTAAACCTTACTGGATTCATTATTCGTGGGTTAATATTTATTGGTGGATGGAGCTTATATAGATATTTTGCTCGTAAATTTTCTATAGCACAAGACAGTGCAGATGATAGTAGAAACTTTAAAAAGTCATTCCGTATTGCAGCAGCATTTTTAGTATTCTATATTTATACAGAATCTATGATGTCTTGGGATTGGATAATGAGTGTTGATCCACATTGGTTTAGTACATTATTTGGATGGTATGTGTTTGCAAGTATGTTTGTAAGTGGAATTACTGTTATTGCTTTAATGACTATATATCTAAAATCTAAAGGCTATTTAGAATTTGTTAACGATAGCCATTTACACGATTTAGCAAAATTTATGTTTGGAATTAGTATTTTCTGGACGTATTTGTGGTTTTCACAATTCATGCTTATTTGGTACGCAAACATTCCTGAAGAAGTTACTTATTTTGTAACTAGAATAGAAGATTATAAATTACCATTTTTCGGAATGTTAATAATGAACTTTATATTTCCATTCTTAATCTTAATGAATAGTGATTATAAACGAATTCCTTGGTTTGTAGTTATGGCAGGATTAGTAATTTTATTAGGACACTATATAGATGTGTTTGTTATGATAATGCCTGCTACAGTTGGAGATAGATGGTTTATTGGAATTCCAGAAATTAGTTCAATATTATTATTTGCAGGATTATTTATTTTTGTAGTATTTACAGCTTTAACAAAAGCACCATTGCTAGCAAAAGGAAATCCATTTATTAAGGAAAGCGAACATTTCCATTATTAATCAATTTAAATAAAGACGAAAGACAACAATGACTGCTTTATTAACAATTATAGTTTTAATATTTATTACAGTTGCAATTTGGCAAATAGTTAAAATCTTTGATTTAGCTCATGCCAGTAATGAAAATACAGAAATTGCAACTGATAAAGACAATAGAGTAAATGGCTATTTAATGATAGGTTTTTTAATCTTCATTTACGCAATTACAATTGTATGTTTTGTCAAATGGGGAGATTTACCATTGATGTCTAATGCAGCTTCAGAACATGGTGTTAAAGTAGATAATTTAATGATTATCTCAATGGCTCTAATTTTTGTAGTTCAAACTATTACTCAGTTCCTATTACATTATTTTGCATTTAAGTATAAAGGTGAAAAAGGGAAAAAGGCATTGTTTTATGCCGATAATGATAAGTTAGAATTTATTTGGACTATTATTCCAGTAATTACTTTAGCTGGTTTAATTATTTATGGTCTTTTTACTTGGACAGAAATAATGGGAGTTAGTGAAGATGACGATCCATTAGTTGTAGAATTATATGCACAGCAATTTAACTGGAAAGCACGATATAGTGGCGCAGATAATACTTTAGGTAAAGCTAATGTTAGATTGATTGATATAGATAGAGCTAATATTTTAGGAATAGATGAATCTGACCCTAATGCTCAAGATGACATCATTACTACAGAATTACATTTACCAGTTGGTAAGCCTGTTTTATTTAAAATGCGTTCTCAAGATGTGTTACATTCGGCATATATGCCTCACTTTAGAGCACAAATGAATTGTGTTCCAGGTATGATAACTCAGTTTGGTTTTACACCAACAGTTACAACATCCGAAATGAGACAAACTCCAGAAATGATTGAAAAAGTTGCAAACATTAATAAGATAAGAGTAGCAAATAGTAAGGCCTTAATTGAAAAAGGAGAAGAACCATTGGACAGTTACGAATTTGATTATCTATTATTGTGTAATAAAATATGTGGGAAATCACATTATAATATGCAAATGAAAATTATTGTAGAAACTCAAGAAGAGTATGAAGCTTGGATAAAAGAGCAAAAATTATTTAAAAATTCGTTAGTTCAAAACTAATAAATAACTAAGGATAAAAACCAAAAATAGATTATGTCAGCACACGCAGATACACACGCACACGACGACGACCATGGGCATCATCATAAGGAGACTTTTGTAACTAAATATATATTTAGTCAAGATCATAAAATGATTGCAAAACAGTACCTTATTACTGGTACTATTATGGGAGTTATAGGTGTTTTAATGTCTATTATGTTTCGTATGCAAATTGCATGGCCAGAGGAACCAAATGTGCTTTTTGAAGCATTATTAGGGAAATGGGCACCAGGAGGGGTTATGGATGCCGACATTTATTTAGCACTTGTAACCATACATGGTACAATAATGGTGTTCTTTGTGCTTACTGCAGGATTGAGTGGAACGTTCAGTAATTTATTAATTCCGTTACAAATTGGAGCACGCGATATGGCCTCAGGCTTTCTTAATATGATTTCGTATTGGTTGTTTTTCTTATCAAGTGTTGTTATGGTTATTTCGCTATTTGTTGAAGCTGGACCAGCATCAGCAGGTTGGACTATTTATCCACCATTAAGTGCATTACCGTTGGCACAAGCTGGCTCAGGAATGGGAATGACTTTATGGTTGGTTTCAATGGCGATTTTTATTGCGTCTTCTTTGTTAGGATCATTAAATTATATTGTAACAGTAATAAATTTGAGAACTAAAGGCATGTCTATGACAAGATTGCCATTAACAATTTGGGCTTTCTTTGTTACTGCAATAATTGGAGTAGTATCATTTCCAGTATTATTATCAGCTGCACTATTATTGATAATGGATAGAAGCTTTGGAACTTCATTTTTCTTATCAGATATATTTATTCAAGGAGAAGTATTACATTATCAAGGTGGTTCACCTGTGTTATTTGAACACTTATTTTGGTTTCTTGGTCATCCAGAAGTATATATAGTTTTATTACCAGCTTTAGGAATTACTTCCGAAATTATTGCAACAAACTCACGTAAACCAATATTTGGTTATCGTGCCATGATTGCTTCAATTTTAGCAATTGCATTTTTATCTACAATTGTTTGGGGTCACCATATGTTTGTATCAGGAATGAATCCGTTTTTAGGGTCAGTATTTACATTTACAACTTTATTAATTGCAATTCCTTCAGCAGTAAAAGCATTTAATTATATAACAACCCTTTGGAAGGGGAATTTACAGATGAATCCAGCCATGTTGTTTTCTATTGGATTGGTTTCTACTTTTATTACAGGAGGATTAACAGGAATAATTCTTGGTGATAGTGCATTAGATATTAATGTCCATGACACTTATTTTGTTGTCGCTCACTTTCACTTAGTAATGGGTATATCGGCTTTATATGGAATGTTTGCAGGAATATATCATTGGTTCCCTAAAATGTTTGGAAGAATGTTAAATAAAAATTTAGGATACGTTCATTTTTGGGTTACAGCAATTTGTGCTTATGGTGTGTTTTT